>Ga0334722_10001827_pt1 | contig 25448 bp, 33 predicted proteins | sample C3_bottom_MG_FD_207210 | JGI IMG/M metagenome (GOLD analysis project Ga0334722, IMG submission 207210) | Sediment microbial communities from Yellowstone Lake, YNP, Wyoming, USA - C3_bottom | ecosystem: Environmental > Aquatic > Freshwater > Lake > Sediment | place: USA: Wyoming | collected... | reverse complement strand
AGTGATGGGCCTACTGGTGCTGCTGCGCAACCAACGCCAAGCGCGGATGAACGCGCGGCCCAATTGGGCACGCATGCTGGCCGACACCAGCTATTTCAAACAATCCGTGTGGCGCGTCTTTCGCGCTCGCGGCTATCAGGTGCAATGGGCGAAGGTGTTCACCGATCCGATTGAGCGCCAGCAGCGCGAGGTGGTGTTTGCTCTGACGATCCGCGGCGAGTTGGTGGCCGCTCTGTGTGGCCGCTGGGTGATCCCGATCACTTCTGAAATCATTACGCGCTTTGAGGATGCCCTGACCACCACACAGGCCCACCGGGGGATGATCGTCACCACCAGCCATTTCACCGACGCTGCTAAAGCTGCGGCCGTTGGCCGTCCGGTGGAGCTGTGCGACGGTGACCAGCTCTCCGAGTGGATCGAAGACATCTGGGCGTGACGTTGACAGAAAGTCGCCGCGCCATTGGATATTTCATTATGTATGCTTCTGTGATTTATTTTGGTATTGTCGAATTTTTGTCGGACTTGGTGTGAGGTTTGCCTTTTAGGTCAACTATCGCCTTTGAAACACGGCAAAAAGGACCTCACACAAAACCTCACGGGGACCTCACACGGTGTGAGGTCTGGATGGGAGCGACCTCACAGGTGTGAGATTGTGTGAGGTTTTGTGTGAGGTCACTTTAGCCTATGAATAAAGCAAAAAATTGATTAAATCGTGTGACCTCACACCAACTCCGACGAAATGTACTCCTCGCACGAAAAAATCACACAGGTTGCCATAACGTATACAGATTGCCATAATGAAAAACGCCCCGAGTGGGGCGCCTGGTGGGTTCGAGGCCAGTCGAGCCCGCGATCAGCCTTCCAACCGCTCCACCGCCACGGCTAGATCGCGCCCGCTGGGCTGCGTGTAGCGCCGCGTCGTCTCCAGCTTGCTATGACCTAGCAGGGCCGCGATCTCCTCAGCTCGCACGCCGGCATCGGCCAGACCCTTGGCAAACGTGTGGCGCAGCACGTGCGGCGTCACTTCTATGCTGGCCCGCCGCCCATACTCTTTGAGCATGTGCTGAACGCCGCGTGGCGTGAGATGCTGGCCCTGGTGATCGCAGAACAGCGGATCACACTCCTGCATCGTTTCTTCCAGGTAGCCAAACCACGCGGTCATCGGCCGGCGCGCCTCCACATTGAGCGGCACGCTCCTGGCCTTGTTGCCCTTGCCGCGGCGCACGCTCACTGAGCCGCTGCGCTCGCCGATCACCACGTCGGCCACTTCCAGCGCGCACAGCTCTGCCACCCTCAGCCCACTATTCACCAGCAGCATGACGATGGCGCGATCCCGCGTGCGCAGAAAGCGGGCCGAGTCGGTGGCCGCGGCATTCAGCGATCGCTCCATCTCGCGCTCCAAGGCGGCGAGATGCTTGCGGTCCAACGCTTTGGGCGCCAGAGGTTGCTCCTCGATCAGCCGCACGTGTTGCGCCGGGTTGCTGGCGAGCTGGCCGCTCTCCACCAGCCAGGCCGCATAGGCCCGGATCGCCACCAGGCGCCGATTGATCGTGCCCGGCTTCGAGCGGGCCACGGCCTGGCCGTGCTCGCGGTACTCGCGCACGTCGCGTCCGGTGAGGGCGGTCGGCGTGAGCAGCTGGCCGTTGGTCTGTTCAAACCAGACGGCGAAGCGGGCCAGCTCCTGGCAATAGCTGCGCACGGTGGCTGGCGCGCGGTCGCGGTCGCGGAGGTGCTGAGCAAACGGTTCAAGGTCCAAAGCGTAGGCCTCCCAATATGGCGCGCGCAATGTCAACGCCCAGGCCCAGCCCGCCGGCAGTGATGCCGACGAAACACATGGCCAACCCCAGCATGCGAAACGCTTGCTCCAAGTCATGCAGCCATTTCATTAGATCCTCCATCGCCATTTCTGACGTATGCAGCCCGGGCCCCATCGCTCAAAGTCGCGGTGCTGCAGCCCGGGCGCGAAAACAATGAATCACGCATCGCTCAATCTGCCGGTGCCGCCGGCGGCATCGCTGCTTTCAGCGAGGGGCGCGCCCATCGTCATTTCTGGCGGGGTGGTCCGGATCGCCACATCGGGCGATGCTCCCTGGCTGGTCTCTTGGATGGCCCACAGCAGCGCCCGCCTTTGTAGCGTGCTCATTCGCGCCAGGCGTGCTCGCCAGCGCCGCCGTTGGCGCGTCAGCTTCTCGCGCTCGCGGAATGTGCGGCCGAGGTGCTGATAGTCATGCAGCGCCTGCGGCTCGGGGAAGTTCATCCACAGCCATTCGGTGGCCGGCTGGCCGCGCCGAGTGTAGGCCGTGAATGAAATGCTGCGCCAGCCTTGCAGCTCGCAGGCATACAGCTCCGACCAATAGCCCGACACCAGCACGGGCACCGGAAGGGCCTTGAGCACCTTCAGCAGGCGGCGATGATCGGCCGTGCTCAGCTCGTGGCGATAGTAGCCGTCCTGATCGCGCCGGGTCTGCATCAGGTAGGGCGGATCGGCATACACCAGCTCGTCACCGCGCCAGCGCCGCGCCCTCAGCCAGCGGATGGCATCGGCCTCGATCAATTCCAGCCCTGGAACTTCGTCGCCGCGCCACAGATCGCGCAGCACGTGGCCATCGCGCTCAATGCCGATGGTCGACTCGGCTGGCCGCTTGTGGCGCAACACACTGCCGGCCCCCAGGAAGGCCTCCACGTAGACGCGGTGAGGCGGCATCTGATTGATGATGGTCTGGTAGATGCCAGGAGCACCCTTGCCGCCAGTGTAGGACGTCACGCTCGCCAGTCCTGGCGATGCTGGCCATCGTCGCCAGTTTCAGCGATGCCAGCAGCCGCCACCGCTGGGAACGGCGATGAGGGCCTGCCGGCGCCGCACGCCACGAATGGCGATACCACCTGGTACGGCTCAGTCGTCATAGATCGTCCTCGCTGCGCCATTCATCCCAATCTTGATCGTCCCACTCGGGGTGGGCACTCAGGCCAACCTTATAGCGGGAACGCTCAGCCGCGCAATAGCCGTTTGAGTTTTCCGGGTCTGCCCGCTCGGCTTGGGTAAGCACATTCCCGCACTCTGGGCAATAGCCGTGCTTGCGTGCATGCTTCGGGCAGTAATCGGCCACGTGGTTCAGCTCGCCGTCATAGCAGGCGATGGCATAGGCGCCGCAATCAGCGCAGAGCTTCACCACCATCGAGGGCCGGATCAGGCTGGCGGCGTTCTGGGCCTTACGCGCTTTTTGTCGGCTCATCCTCCACCTCCACATCCGGGAAAAAGATCACGGCCCACGGCCCTGCCACCGCAAGCATGACGGTGGCCAGCGTAGCTGCTGCGAGTACCGCGATCTGCGCCAGGGGCAGGGCGAGCAAGGCATCGAGGCCGCTCACGGCTTGCGCGCCTTGTGGGCCTTCACGCGCTCGCGCAAGATCGCCAGCTCTGCCTCTCGCTGTTCATCAGTGAGCTGCGTGAACAATTCAATCCAATCGCGCATCGTCTTTGCATTGGGCGGCGATGGCCGTCGAAGCGTGAAGAAGAAAAGACACCATATGACAGCCGCGCCAAGCCACAACACCACCCAAAGAATCCCCATATTCGACATTGCTTTCCCCTTTCACGACACGAATTTCCACCGATCGGGCCGCCTGCCGGCCCCTATCTGCGACACAGAATAACAAATTACGTCGCACTCTGGCTATTGTGCGACGTAATTTGTGCATAGGCTATGCACTCCAGAGGTGCCATTCTGGGGGGCATGCCGCGCTCGTTTCCCTGGCTGATCGTCGCTCTGCTGGCATTCGCGCTCATGGCCTACGTGCAGCAGGCCCACGCCGCGCCCGCCTTGCAGACCACCGACACGCCCACCCCGACTGAGACCGCCACCGTCACCCCCACGCCCACCACCACGGCCACACCGGCCTATGTCACCAGCTTCACCCTCGACAGCGGCAACACGCTGGTGGTGGAGCGCCGGTACACGTTCGGCGAGCTGTTCATCGGGTTGGCGGTCGTGGCGCATGCGGCGCTGTACGGGCTGCACTGGATTTACGAAGTCACCAGGCGGGAGGCGCGCTGATGCTGATCAACGCTCTGTCTCAACTGGTGGGCCATGTGTGTGCATCAGCCGCGCTGGCCGTGGTGGCTCTGCTGCTGGCCGCCTGGCTGCGCCGTTGGACTGAAGGTCTGGGCGCCACCGCCGCCGACGCGGCAGAGGGCGAGTAGAGATGTGGGCAGACTTTCAGCAATCAATTGTGGTTGTGGCCGGCGATGGCATCTGGACGATTGCTATCGCCGCGTTTGCCGGAGCAATTTTGCTCGGCACGCTGCACATCGCGCTGGGTGTTTTCCGGCGCTATCTGTGATCGAAGGGAGGTGAGACAAATGACTCTGAGCCTGGACATGAGCACCCTTTTTACCAACGCCTCGACGATCGTGAACGCCCTGTGGCCGATCGTGGGGATCAGCGCCGGCTTCGCTTTGGGCTTCGGCATTCTGACCATGGTCGCTTCGGCGATCCAGAAGGCCGTCCATCGCTAAAGCCACCAGCGGCGCACGGCCCGCCAGTTCCGCCCAACCGGCCGACGCAAAAGGTTGGGCGTCTCGCACAAGTGACGGTATGCGGCTCACACACTCTCTCAGCTCAGTTGCACGGCTCTTGCTGGCGGTAGTGATCGTGGCGGCCCTGCTGGTGCTGCCCGGCCTGCCGTCGCAGGTGTCTCCGATCCCCGCTTACGCTTTCTTCGCCGATGGCCCCTTTACCGTCACAACTAACACCGACTGCAACAATGGTTTCCACTATTGCGGCTTCGCCGACTTCACCGGCCTCGGCCAGGTGGATGCCGTGGCCATCACCGAACTATCGGGCGGCGATCCATCACTCCCGCTCCTAGCGGCAGGCTGCAAAAACAATTTGGGTTGCGGTCCGAATGCCGCGGCCTGGACGGCCACCTCTGAGCACGCCGTTGCCAATGGCTTCACTAGAATTTGCTGGTATCGCAATCTGCAAAGCTCAGCCTGCGACAGCTTCTTTGGCGCTGGCCTGTGGAACACCAACGGCGTGGGCAGCCCCTCGACGTGGGGCAATTCCGTGGGCGCACTCTCCGGTGCCTTCACCAATCGCAGCGCGGGCCGTGTGGTGACGTTCTATGTGCTCTACATCAGCGCCTCAGCCACCAGCACGCCCACGCCCACCAACACACCCAGCCCCACCAACACGGCCAACGCGGCCACCCAGACTGAGGCCGCGGGCCAGACCCAGACGCAGTATGCCGGACAGACGCAGACGCAAGCGGCAGGCCAGACCCAGACCGCTCAGGCGCCGGGCACCCAGACGCAGGCCGCGGGCCAGACCCAGACGCAGGCCGTGCATGCCACGCAGACGCAGCAGGCCATCATCACCCAATCGGGCACGCACGTCCCCGGCAGCCAGGGCGGCAACCTGATCCGCAATTGGAACTTCGACAATGGCCCGCTGGAGCCCAGCGCGGAATGGGCGGTGATGAATCATGTGGTGCAAGCGCCGCTCTCGCTCGCCGATCCGGTCAACGTCTCACACCTGAGCTATGGATCGTGCGGCGACAAATACTGGGACATGGATAAGCCCCTTTCGAGCCCCGGCCCGGCTGGCACGATCTGGCAGGATTTCCAATGGCCGGGCGGCGCCATGTTTGTGAACTTCGAGGCCGTCACCGATAGCTTCACGACCTACGGGCAGGCCAAGATCACCAACAAAGACACGGGCGGCGAATATACCTTCGCGCCATTTGCCAACGGCACCAACACATGGGTGTCTTACAAATTCCTGGCGCCCGGCGAGCCGGCCGGCCGCTATAGCCTGATGTTCACCGTGCGCGGCCTGGTCAACCCGTATGCCCTGGTGGTGGACAACGTGAATGTGCGCACCGGCTATTGGGGCAACGATTGCGATGTGACCACCTATCACGGCACGATCCCGCCCAATGGCACGGTCAACCCCACGGCCCAACCCCTGGCCACCGCCACCTATGTGCCAGGCGCAGCCGGTCAGAACGTGGTGCAGAACTGCGACTTTGAAAACGGCTCGGCGAATTGGACCGCCAATGAGGCCGTGACGCTGCCCGCCACTGGGGGCGCCACCGGCCCGACCTATGCCCATCTGTTCAATTTGATCGTTCCAGTTTTTCCCAACCCGTTCGTCGTTCAGGGAAATATCTATCAGGCTTTCAATTGGCCGGGCGGGCCAATGTATACGAGCTTCTGGCTGAAAGACGGCAGCGCGATCGACATCAAGATCAAAAACGCCGCCACCGGCTTCAAGATTCAAATCTTCACCTCATCGCCAGGCAACACGGCCGCGGGGTGGACTAAATATGCCGCGATCTATCAGCCAGACGGCCCGGGCCAATACATCATTGAGTTTGGGGTGCCCTCGGGCAGCTCAGCCGGCCTCGATGGTGTGGCGGTTGCGCCGCAGCAATACGCCTCCAGCGGCTGCGGCACGGCTAACACGAATGACACCAATGCCACTCAGGCCGCGATCAATCAGACGGCCACGGCCAATGCCAGCCCCGGATCGGGCGCGGGCACCGCCACCGCCAACGCCATTGAGACGGATGACGCTGGCGCGTATGCCACTTACGTGGCGGGCTTCTATGGCACCGCCACAGTCATTGCCGGAGCGGCCCAGACCGCCGCGGCAGCGCAGACGCAGACCGCCGCCGTCGCACAGACCCAGACTGAGGCCGCGCGCAACACGGCCACCGCTCAGGGAACGCACGTGGCCACCGCCACGGCCACGCCGCCGCCGCCGCCCACCCGCACACCGACCTTCCCCCCGCCCGCCACGGTGGTGATCCCGCCGCCCACGCTCACCCAGATCGCCAACGATGCCAATGCCACCATCACGGCCATCTGGGGCGGGGTGCAAACGCAAGAGGCCGCCGCCGCGCAGACGCAGGCCGCCGCGGGCACCGCCACGCAGAATGCCGCCAAGACGGCCACCGCTCAAGCCTATGCGGCCCAGACGCAACAGGCCATCGCCAATGCCACCGCCTATGCGCGGCAGACGGCCACCGCCGCCCGCGCCACGCAGGCACAGGCCACCTACAACGCGGGCGCCACGCAAACGGCGCTGGTGATCGGCGGCAATGCGACCCAGATCGCCGCGGCCACACAGACCCAGGCCGCTCGCCAGACTCAAACGCAAGTGGCGGTGCTCACGGCCAATTATCTTGAGACGCAGCATGCCGCGGCCACTCAAACGGCCCTGGTGGCCACCGGCGATGCCGCTCAGGTGGCAACAGCGACACGCCAGGCGGCCTTGACGGCCACCGCGCGAGCTGCGGCCACCACCCAGGCCGCCGCCACCTCGCAGGCCAACGGCACAGAGAATGCTCATGCCACCGGCACCGCTCAGGCCGCTATGACCCAAACGGCGCTGGCCACCGAGAATGACGCCACGGCCCAGGCCGCCGCCACGCTCACCGCGGTGGCCACGGTGCAAGCCATCGCCACCGAAATGGCCCAGGCCTCGGCCACGGCCCGGGCCCAAGGCACGCAGACCGCCAACGTCACCCAGGAGGTGCAGCCGCGGCCGGAGCCCGCGCCGCGCATCGACTGCGTGCGGCCCACCAATCCGCTCTGGCTGGCCGACTGGATTGACTACGAGTTCTGCCGGCTGATGACCTGGTTTGTGTGGAGCCCAGACAACAGCCAGCAGGTGGCAGACCTCCAAATCAATCTGGGCAAGTATGAGCCGCTGGGCACGCTGATCGAAATCAGCGACGCGCGCAATGAGCTGCAAGATCAGCTCTACGCTTACGATTGGGCGCGCACCGGCGTGCAGCAGGTCTATACCGACACGCTGATCCCAGACATTGGGGTGTTCTTTCCCAACCACGTGGCCACCGGCCTGCTCGCCGGCCAGGTGAGCCTATCTCCCAACCCGCTCAGCCCGTTCGCGTTTGTCACCGTCTGCACGCTGAAGGTGGGAGACATATTCGGCCAGGCCGTGGCGCAAGGTCTGTGCGCCTCGATCAATTGGCTGATTGCGATCGGCATCATGGGCTGGGTGCAATACCTGTTCGATGTGGTGGTGTGGATCGCTTTCATTCGCTACGGGTGGTATACCGTCACCACCACCCTGCCAACGATGCTATGAGGCCGCGAATGCTCCGACACTTGCGAACAATCGGCGCCCTGGCGCTGGCCGCGGCCCTGATCGGCGGCATGCTGGCCGTGCCGCTGGCAGTCGAGGCCCGCCCGTTGGCATCGCTCAATGACAGCCTAGTGAGCTATTGGCGCTTTGATACCAGCCTGGCAGATGCCGTGGGGTCAAACACCCTGACCAACGGCAATACGGCGAATTGCGACTATGGCGGCACGTTCAAGATTGTAGACGCCTTGACGTGTGCGTCTGCCTTTTCCCAAGGCGTGAAGCACGCCGACAACGCTTCTCTTTCGCCGACTGGCTCTTTCACGATCAACAGCTGGCTGTTTGGGATCGGCGGCTCATGGGATAGCGGCTCGGCGGCGATTTTCGCCAAATGGGATACGGGTGACCTGGCCTACCAAATCCGCGCCCAGAATGATCATCGGCTGCACGCTTACTATTCGGCCGATGGCACGAATTGGGCCACGTTCGCCACCACCAGCACCACCCTCTCATCGGCCACATGGTACATGGTGACCTTCAGCTACAACAATTCATCGCACGTGGTTTCACTGTGCGTGAACACCACCTGCGACACCTCCGCCTACACCGGCCCGCTGCATGACGGCACGAAGGATTTTACCGTCGCCTCGGTGGGCGGCGGTGGGAACTACTGCAACTGCGACATAGATGAGCTGGGCTATTGGTCCCGCGTCCTGACTTCTGGCGAGCTGACCACGCTCTACAATTCCGGCTCAGGCCTGGCCTATTCATTCAGCGGCGAGCCGACCGACACGCCCACCGTCACCCAGACGCCCACTGACACGGCCACCAATCAGCCCACCAACACGCCCACGCCCACACCGACCAGCACCGACACGCCGACAGTTACCAACACGCCCACCAACACGCCCACGCCGACTGATACGCCGACCAGCACACCCAGCCCAACGGACACGGCCAGCCCGACCTCAACGGACACGCCGACGCCAACATACACGCCCACGCCCACACCGACGCCTACCAGCACCAATGAGCCGATTGGCTTCCTGTCGGCCGGCTCGGACCTTGGCACGGGCGGTGGGCTCACGCACAACTTTTGGTTTTGGATACTGGACGCGATCAAGGAATTTCTGATCAACTTCTTCCTGCCCTTCCTGCCGCTGCACGTCGATTGGGGGATCGCTCAGGTGATCGCGCGCTCGGCCGGTCCGATCCTGCTGATCTTCTATCTGGGGGTGGGCAGCTTCATTCACCTGGCGACACTCTTTCGGATCATCCTGCTCATGCTCATGATCGAGGGGGTGAAGGCGCTGCTCGCCTATCGCAAGATCGTGGCGAAGCTGATCCGCTATGCCACGCTCATTGGCCTATTGGGGTAACGCATGGTCGAACAACTCTGCGCCTATGGGATCGTCGTTTGGCTGTGCCCGGTGGGCCCGCTGGTGCTGATCGCGCTGGGCATGCAGTTTGGCAAGTATGGCGTGCGGGCCACGCTCACGCGCTGGCTCACGTCCTGGTTTCCGTCGCCGGCAGAAGGAGTAGAGAAGTGAACCAATCCATCGCCCTACCACAGACTGACGCGCAGCTCGTGGCCCAAGTGGCCGCGCTCGATCCTGAGCTGGCGCACCGGGTGCAGCTCCGCCTGCGGTCGCTGCGGCTGCGGCTGATCCCTCACATCCTAGCCGAGGCGCAGCAGATCGAGCCGCGGCATTCCGTATGGCAATCGCTCCGCTGGCCGTGGCGCCTGCGGGGATAACCTTTGCAGAAAGGAGGCTACATGGCGCGTAAGGCCCACAAAAAGCGGCGCCGCAAGGGCGGCTCGAAATCGAGCGGCCCGTTTAGCTGGTAGCCGCGAATGAAACGGCCCGCTCGGGAGAGGCGGGCCGTTTGCTTTATTGTGAGCCAGGGAGCATCGCCGTGCCTGGCGATACTTGACGGCGCCGCTCGCGCCATCTGGCGAGGGTGGCCACCGTGGGCAGGGCCGCACGGCTCCATACCGTGTGCCACACCAGCAGAAAGAGCACCGGATAGGCCTCCAGGAAGATCCTCAACTCACCAGGAAAGCCCAGGAGCCAGTATGCCCCGAACATTGCCGGCAAAATGACAGCCGCGGCCCGTAGAAAGGCGCTCTGATCGTTCCAGCGCCAGAGCGCAGCCGCCAGCCCGGCCCCATAGACGCTGAGGGCCAGCACATTGGGCAGGGGATAAGCTAGCAGGAAGGCCACTTGCTCGGCCGGGTGGAATTCCACCGTGGCGCCGGGGTTGCCGGCAAATCTCACGGCCAGCCAGAGCTTGACCGCCGCGAACACGATGAGCTGATAGGCCAGATCGGCGGCGAAGCGCCTGCGGCTTACGCGCGGCCAGGCCCACACCGCATACACCAGCGTCAGGAGAGCCGATGTCTCACGGCAGAGCACCAGCCAGGGGAACAGCACGCAGAAGGCGGCCCAATGCCGCCGCGCCAGCAGCGCCAGGGCAAATGTGAACAGCGCCAGCGTGAGCGGATCGTACAGGTAGCCGCCTGAGACGAACAGCAGGCCCACCGGCCCCACGGCCAGCACCGTGGCCACCATCGCCGATCCTGGCGTGACGGATGCGGCGAGCCAGCGCAGCGCCCAGAGCCAGCCAACAAAGCTCAGCAGCACCAGCTCCACCGAGGCCGCGAGGATCCCACCGCCAGTTATGGCGATGATGGATCGCACCAGCAGCGCCGCCAGTTGCCGGTAGACGAATGGCCGCTCCGCCATGCCCGCGATCATGGCTTCGATGCCTTCCCGCGGCCCATTGAAGCCGGAGTAGTGCAGCCAGAGCACGCCCAGGGCAATGCCCAGCACCGCCAGGATCGCCAGCTCAGCCGCGCGCTTCATGGCGTGGCCGTCTCCGTTGGGGTCTCTGTGTCCGTGGGCGTGGGCGAGCTGGTGGCCGTCTCCGTCGCCGTGGCCGTCGCGGTGGGCGTGGGCGTGTCGGTGCTAGTGGCCGTGATGACGATCACCCAGGGCGTTTGGGTGGGTGGGTCTGTGGCGGTGATGATCACCACCCAGGGGGTTTGGGTTGGACCGGGCACGGTGGCCGATGGCGTCTTGCTCGGACCGGGCAGGGGATAGGGCGTGTATGTCGGCCAGGGGGTGTATGTCGGCCTGGCCGTGCTGGTGGGCCAGGGCGTGAGTGTGGGATAGGGTGTAGCCGTGCGGGCCGTGCCCTGCGGCGTGTATGTCGGGTAAGGGGTGTAAGTGGCCCGCGGGGTGTGTGACGGCAGAGCATCCAAGGGGGTGTAGGTGGGCAATGGGCCTTGGGGCGGGTAGGGGGTGTAAGTGGGCAAGGGGGCTTGCCCACCGCCGCCTGTATTGCGGTAGATGATCCACGGGGTTTGGCTGGAGGCGGCATTGGCGGTCAGGGCGGGTATGTAGACCACGGGAGTCCCGAAGGAGACTTGAGTCCCAACGAACGCCGGCACGGCCCGCGCCGTGCTGGTGGGTCCCTCCTGCCCAAAGGGGGTGGCATAGGGTGTCACGCTCGGGATCGGGGTCCAAAGCGCCGTGGCGGTTTCAGAGGGCGTGGCGGTCCAAGTCGGCAGGGCGGTGACGGTCTGTGTGGCCGTGGGGCCTTTCGCGGCCTCAGCCCTTTTTGAAATCCAGGGCACCGCAAAGAATGCGATCAGCCCCAACGCGCCCAGCGCAATCAAGATCACGCGAAATGAAATTCCTCCGCGCGCAGATTTTCCAAACCACTGCGAGGGCAGCGGGTCTATGGTTGGATCAAAGCCAGGCTCAGCCAATATAGCCGTTGGGCCGAATATACGTTCCCACAACTCTTTGAATGCGCTCACTTGCGCCTCCCGCACATATACGCGCCGCGCGGCTCAGTTAGGTCTCTGTCTGGCCGATTGGGCATGTCATTCGCCATAGTTCAAATCGGCACCCCTGGCGGCGTTGCTCCGTCTTTTTCCGGCTCATCATCCACGGGCAAAAGTCGGCGGGGTATCCGGCGATTGCCCGGCACCACCTTATAGGCGGTAGCGCCCACGATGACCGTGTGCCCATCGGCGTCCTTGCAGAACTTCTCTGCATAATCCCGCGACAAACCCCTGAGCCGAAACTTGCCGTAGACTTCCCGATATTGGAGCTTGCCATCGTTCTCATTCACGGCCCACGTGAAAATTTCCTGATCGGTCACATCGTGCGCCGCCACTTCCACATCGTCAAACTGGCCCCGGATCGCGCTGGCCACCGTCTCATCCACGGTGGCATTGTTGATGAGCGGCGTTTGGATTTCCATCTGCGTCTGGCCCCAATCGAAGATGGCGCGGCCCTCCGGCTCCAGCCCAGCCGCCCGGCCGTTGCCGATGATGAGCATGCTGGAATGGATCGAGGGGCAGGCAAACGCCAGGCGGGCGGGCAGCACGTTCTTCACGCGGATCGAGACGACATCCTTATTGGGCGTCTGGGTGCAGACCACCGGGTGAATGCCCACGGCCCGAAAGCGGCTGGCGATATTGATCAGCAGCTCCTCAGCCTCGCGGCCCAGCTTCGGCTCTAGCTTCACATCGGCCCATTCATCCACCACAAAGACGATATGCGGCATCGGCTCGTTGCGGTGGTGATAGTTGTACTCGCCGATGTGCTTCGAGTGATCGGCCTTGAGCATGCCCAGCCGGCGCTCGCCTTCGTTTACCAGCCACTCGAATGCGGGCACCACGTCCTGGCGCTCCTCGATGATGGCCGCCAGGCGCTCTGGGTCATCCTTCTTCTTTGGCGGCAATGGTATGGGCAGCAGGTGAGGGATGCCCGCGTAGTAGGAAAATTCCACACCGCCTTTCAGATCGACCAGCAGCAAACGCAGCCGGCGCCGGCTGTTGTAGCGCAGCAGCGTGCAAATGATGACGTTCAAATCGTTTGACTTGCCCGCGCCCGTGGTGCCCGCGATCAGCATGCCTTGCATCTGCGCGAGTGACTTCCAGATCGCGCGCTTGTTCTCACCCATGCCCATTGGCAGGCTCAGGCCATCGGCGCTGGCCGGGCGGGCGGCCAGGATCGCATCGTATTGAACGTGCGCCGGAATGCCGCGCACGCCGTGCTCCCGCTCCACCACGTACCAAAAGCCTTTCTCGGGCGTGTAGCGGCAGAGCACCTTGTGCCCACAGGCCACGGCCAGATTGCTCAGCGTGCGGGGATCGCTCAGCTCATCCACCCCCACGCCGCGCGGGCTCTTGCCGGGCCGCAAGTCCACATGCAGATAGATCGCTTCATCGCGCAGCACGAACGGCCGGCGAATGGCGACCTTCTTCACGCGCTCGCCGAAGTCCTTTTCCGACTTCTTATAGCGGTAGCAGACATTCAGATCGGCCAGCTTCTCAGGGATGAGCGTGGCATACAGCGCCGCCTCAGCCTGCAAGCTCACCTCGTGCTGCTTCAATCGCTCCCGCTCCCGTTGCTCTGCCGCCAGCTCGCCGCCTTCGGCCTTGCTCAGCCGGCGCGGGATCAGGGCGTCAAAGAAGGCCCGCCAGAAGCCGGGCCGTGGCTGGACCACCACGCCAGGAAGGGCGATGCTCCCTGGCACCGTGCGCTCCGCGTCTGGCAGAGACGGCTCAGCTTCAATGACTGCCATTCTCACCTGGTGCTATCGCCGTTTCCAGCGCTGGAAGATCCTCCACCGCCGTTTCTGCCGGTGCTGCAGGCTGCATGGCCTTCAACCGCCGCATGCCATCCTCGAGCATGTCGGCCACCAGCTCAGCGCCCGCTTGTGGATCAAACTTCCGGCCGTTGACCAGCAGGCCAGCCAGCGCAACGGTGAGCTTATAGCCGTCGCCGTCGCGCCTGGCGATGCCCAGCATCACCGGGGCAGGCGGGCGGCCGGCTTTCTTCTTTGGAGCATCCATTATTGGCCTCCTGTCAGTAACCAAATGCCACCATCCACAGGCTGCGCCCCGTGGTACACGTCGTGAATGTCGAGCTTCTTCACGTTGGGGTAGTGCTCTAGCAGCACGGCAATGGCCTGATCCTCCGTGCCACTGATCGTCTGCGAAGCGCCCCATACCAGCCACACCCGATGCCAGGGCACCAGGCCGCAGCTCGTCACCAGGCGGGCAGGCTCCAGCCAGCCCTCACAAAACCCAAGCGCCCGCCGTGTCTCTTGCGTGAGCACGCCCACGCTGCCCGGCTGCACATTCATAAGATAGTTGGGCAGCCAGCCGGGGCCACTGGCCAGAAAGCCGGTGAGCGATCCCACGTTGCCGTGATAGACCACATCGCCGGGCTGATATTCGGCCAGCACCGTTTGCAACGCCCAACTATTTTCGTGCGATTGGCTCTGCAAGTTGGGTATGCGGTTCCAATTGGAAATCAGGAACAGCGGCGCCAGGATTGCCAGCGCCCAGCCGCGCTCACGCCAGCCGGTGCCCTCCGTGATCGCCCACGCGATCAAAAGCAGCATGGGCGCGGCGCAGCCGATGAGCCCGCGAAAGAGATAGATCGGCGTGGTGAGCACCGACACGGACGCGGCCAGCAGGGCCGGCCCCAGCATGAGCCACACCAGCAGCCGGTAGCGGCGCAGCTTGAACGCCTTAAGCATGGCGAACAGCACCAGGCCCACCGCCACGGCCGCGGCGATCCCGTTCAGCGAGTCGGGCAGGGCGATCCCCCACAGAAGCGGGAACACCGGATAGATCGCCTGGCCCAAACTCAGCGGCACGATCCAATAGCCTGAGCTGAGCTGGCGCATCTGAGTGAACACCACTATCGACCAGGGCAGCCAAGCCGACAGCGCCAGGCCGGTTGCGAGCGCCACTTGCTTGGCGCGCGAGGCGTCCTCCGGCCCCTTCCAGCCCAGCATCGGATCGGGAGCGACCAGCACCGGCCGCTCCAGCTCACGCACGAAAGCGGCCAGGCCGATGACGGCGATATAGAACAGGCCATAGTTTTGCGTCCAGGCCGCCACGGCAAACCAGGCGCCCATGATCCAAAAGCGCCGGTCCATCATCGCCAGGATCGCCGCCAGCACCGCGTATTGCAGCAGCGCGTACATGCGCGCGTCCTGGCTATAGTGAATTTCAAAGTCGCTGAAACAGAACAGCGCCAGGCCGGCCACCGTCGCCAGCCGGCCGAAGCCCAGTTTGCCCATGAGCCGGTAGACCTGGCGGATCGACAGCGAGCCGAGGATGGCGGCCGGCAGGCGCAGCGTGAGCGGGGTGGCCGCGCCCGCGATCCGCACCAAGGCCCAATAGATCAGGTAGCTCAGCGGGGGATGCACGTCGCCGGCCGCGGCCCGGATCAGATCGGGCAGCGAGCGCCCGGTCATGAGCATGGTGAATGTTTCATCGTAGCTCAGGAAGTGCGAGCCCAGCCGATAGAAGCGCAGCCCCACGCCGAGAACGGCGATGCTGGCGATCGCCAGGCCGTACCAGCTCACGGCCACGCCGCGAACGACGAACAGCGGGCGGGTGGTGGCTTGCATCATTCGTCCTCCGGCATTTCCTCGGGCGGCTTCGTCAGGATGCCCGCCGCCATCAGCTCCTCACGCAGCTCCACAAAGCGCGCGTCGAGGAACGCCATATCGATTTTGTGGCGATCCCGATCATTGACTTTCGTCATGCGAGAGAACGAAGTGAAAATCAGAATGACCGCGGCTGCTAGAATGCCCAGCGCCAGCGCATAGCCCGCCAGCAGATAGCCGAAGTCGCAATTGCCAGTCACCTGGCACACCTCGGCGAGCTGGCGGCCGATCACGCCCGGCAAGCCATCCGGCACCACGAACACGACCAGCGCCAATTGAGCCATCGCGCTCAGCGTCACGCCAAACACCACCACTTGAAACACCAGCAAGACGATCAGCTCAAGAATGTCGCGCCATTCACTTTGCTCTTGCTCATCATCCAGTCGCTCACGCCAATAGGGGGTAGCCTTTGGGATCAAGCGGCGCAGCAGCGAGCGCCAGCCCGGTTTGGTCTGCGTGTGAGTTGCCATCACTTCGCCTCCTGGCCCGTCGCATGGGCCGGCTGCGGCTGTGCCAATGCTTGCAGCCGCTCATCGGTATTGCGCCGGGCCGCCTCTTGCTCCGCCCGGCGCTGCGCGGCCCAGACCGCCAGCGAGCCGCCCACCACAAACATCACAATCGCCACGCCCACAGTGTATGCCGTTGTGTCCATCTGTCCTCCGATCAGATATAGGAACGCGATCAGCAGCCCGACCAGGTAAGCGGATCGCGCCCGCTCGCGCCAGGGCTCGGGCACCCGGCGCATGCTTTCCCAGATCAGCACCGCCGCCGCCGCCATCGTGGCGAGCTGCACCAGATTGGCATCGCTCACCTTGAGCATGGCGACCCATGCGGTCCAACGGGTGGTGTTCACTTCGTACCCAAGCGCGCATCGTTGCGCACCATGCGGTCATATTGTTTCAGGATATAAGCCAGACGGTCACGGCGTCTGGGGCCAGCGTTCAATTCCGAGATGGAAATATTGCCCTTGCGCCAGTAGCCCCAGAAGGCTTCTGTGACAAATCCGTGTGCGGCCAGTCGGCGCTCGTATTCAGATTGAGACGTGTCACGAGCTAGTTTGGTTGTCATGTTGTCACCGCTCATTGCATCTATCCCTTCTCCGTGATCGGGCGGCCGCCCGCGCCATAGATGCCGATGCTGGACCGCTGCCGCTTCGCCAGGAAGGGCAGCGCCACACGCCGGATCAATCGCAGCACCGTCTTTGGCCGTCTCACCACATCCTTATTCGATTTCACCGCCCGGATGAGCTTGCGGTCTGTTTTGCGGTTGACCTTCAAGGTGCCATGCGCGATCCGATGGCACCGCTGTTTCGTCAACCCATAGCGGTGTCCAATGGCCGTCCAACTCTTCTGCTTAGATTGCATGTAAACCCGCATCAGCAATAAAGCCGCTTCCCGGCTCACTGGGTCATTCTGTACGTCTGCTGGCATAAGGCCCCTTCTATGGCCGTCACCGGCCCGTCACCGGACTCCCTAGACCCCTCGCGGCCATTTCTAGCGGTCCCCAAAAATGGCTTTCAGGCGGTCGCTCGCATGATGAGCGGCAGCCCCTCGCCCGTGCGCTCCACCCGCACGTAGCCCAAAACTTCGAGCACGCTGAGCCGGTAGAGTGCCCAGCGGTAGTGCAAGCCAGCATCGACCACGGCCACCTGAAACAGTGACCGGGCCGCGCCATCCTCGCCCGCGTTGGATCGGATCGCTTTCAGGAGCTCTTGATCGAATGGCGTCAGCTCCGGCATCACCAGGCCCGGCACGTGCCCGCGCCACACCGCCCACGCGGGCGGCTGCATGAGCCAGAGCTGCCCCGGCCGCCACGATGCTTGAATGTGCAAGTGGCATCGCTGGCAGAGCGCCACCAGGTTGCGCCAGTGGCAGTTGTCTTTGCAACCGTCAAGATGATGGACCGTGAGCGTGTAGCCCGTGGCCGGCTCATGCTTGTGGCCGCAATCCTCGCAGCGCCAGCGGGCCGCGCGCTTGATCCGCTGAGCGATCTCGGGCCAGTCGGGGGGATAGGTGCCAGAGCCGTGCATGGTCGTTAGTGCGCCCGCATTGGGTCAACGATGTCTTTGTCCAACTGATCAAGGATGGCAGACATACGTTTGAGCATTTCCATCAGCCGATTTATTTGATCGGCGTGGTAAGCGCATGGGCCGTCCGACCTGCATGCGCAGCCATAAAAGTTGTTCGTCTGAATGCTCGTGATCGTCATCATTGCTTCGATGGCTTCACGGTGGGAGACCGATAGCTCGGTGTGTGCTTTCCTGGCTTGGCTGCTGCTCATGGCTATTCCCCTTTCAACTCTGGCGGCCTCGGACCACTCTCCGCCCAGATGACGCTCACCTGCGCGGGCTGCGTGCGCTGCGCATAGTGCGCATCTGCCACGGGGCCATCGAACAGCTTGGGCGGGTCGCTCCGGGTGGGGTAGGGCAGGCTGATCAGACCGCGCCTCAGCAGCGCGCAGAATTTGCGCCGGTCCCAATCCCACGCCCACCGATAGCAGCTCCGCGGGTATGAGACGATCAGGCCCGCGCGCTTCAGCAGGCCCATGTATGTGTCGTGCGCCGGCCGCGTGACGATCCCGGCCGCGATCATGCGCCGCTGGCTGAAATCGAGCGGATCGCCGAAGGCCACAAACTTTTCAACGTGCATGCGCCAGCGTTCCAGCCGCACGTACAGATCATCGGCGGCCTCTTCGCTCGGCACCACGGCAAAGCGCCGGTGCAGCATCTGCCCGCCTTGGATCAGCTTGTCGGCGATGGCGACCGCCCAAAGCTCGATGTGCGACTTGCCTTGCGGCACGAGCTGCATGCCGCTCACCGCATGATCCTTTTGGCGCCCACCAGTTCGGCCATCGGCAGCAAGGTGACTGACCCTTGCTTTTTTCCGCTCGCGCCTGGCGCCTTCACGTACACCACCGCCACCGCGCCCAGCGATGGATCATCGGGATAGCTCTTGCCGTAGTAGACGCCGCTGAAGGCGGCATCCCCGGCCAGGCCAACGGTTTGATTGGGAAGAAAGTCCAACATTTCTTTGTGCCTTTCCCTGGCGGCCAGGGTGCGGTACACTCTGACCGCCAGCTACTCACACGGGTTGCGGGCATGCGCGGCGGGCTGACACCTGCCGCGCTATTCGTCTCCGAACATGCGCAGCGCAACGGGCCGGCTGGCCTCGCGCTCCACGATTTGCTGAATGTCGCGCGCGTCCTCTTCCAGCCCCAAACATTCGAGCGTGTTCCACAGGGCCTGATAGAGCAGCCGGTCCCAGCTCCAGCCGCAGCTATCCTCAGTGGCCAACAGCGGCTCCACCTGGTAGCGCATGATCGATAGCAGCCGCCACACGTCTTGCTCAGCCCGGCGCGGATCGCGGCAGTCCAACCCAAATGGGCAGAGCCTATCGATCCGTAATTGGATATGCCGAAATTGCTCGTCATGATCGACGGGCATCTTGTAACTCACACCGAAAGGCCCCTGGCTTGGCGGGATGCCCAGCACGCTAATCGTTTGCGGGCCAAAGATCGGCACGTCGATTGTGGGCAGCTTGACCTCGGGCCGGTCCAAGCCCAGTGCATCGCGGGCATCGGCCACCAGCCCGCGCACATCGGCCAGGAGCGCCACGCCTGGCTCACCAATGCCGCGCACCGCATGCTCAAAGCGATTGATGAAACGGCCCAGAGTAGTGCCAGCGTGATCGGGGGCCATGCAGCAATAGTCCTGGTGGCACGTCAGGTTCTCTTTGCGCTTGCGGTCCTCGGCTGCCTCTTCGGTATGTTGCTTGCTGCGGCAGATCGGGCCGATGCCCGCTTGCACGCTGACCTCATTGCTCAGCTCACGGCCACACCGGAAACACCGATAGCTCCTCACAGCTTGCCTCCTGTCTGCTTTGCTATGCGCCAGTCAGGCCGGATCAATCCATTGGCCCTGCGGCAATGGGTGCAATACTGCGAATGCGGATCGGCCAGCGCCCCACAGCCGGCCGTGGCGCACTTACGCGGTTGGTTCGGCGGCTTCATAGTGCAGCTCGTCTGCCGCCACTTCCTGGCCCAGCTCATGCGCCAGGATCACATTCACCGCGCACATGGCCGCCAGCGTGGCGGCCCGGTAGGTGGGCTGAAGGTTGCAGGCTTCGAGCGCGTCCCTCAGCTCCGGGTCATCCATGATCCGCTCGTGCAAAATGACAACCAGGTTCTCTACCGCCCTTTCGTTCATGGGTTCAGGCAACAGGCTATTGATCGCGTTCTTCGGCAGCATCGGTCTCTCCCTTCTCTTCGTTGGTGTTCGCTTTGGCCGGCAGCTCCGGCCCCAGGATCAGATACGGGCGTTTGTCCCCCCACCGCCAGCCGCCGCGCACCACTCGCAGGCCGTGTGCGGCCAGGTAGGCCCTCAGCTCATCCACGCGCACGATCTCCGTGACGGTCTGCGGTTTCATAGCAGCTCCGGGTCAAAGGGCGGTTGCTCATCGTCGCCCTCGGGGTCTTGCAGATTGAACGCGCCGCGCGGGTAGCGCAGATCGATCTCCAACATTTCCAGCACCTTCTCCACGTCGATCTCAAGCGCCCGCTTGGTGCCGCTCTCGCCCATATACTTGCTGACCTCGGGGTGCTCGTTTTTCGTGTCGATCGCGCGCAGCACGTCCGATTGCAGCATGATCCGGTTGAGCGCATCCCGGCTCGTGTCGAATGTGACCCCGCCCTCGCGGTAGAAGGCCATCACCGCATTGAGCGCCACTTGCGTATCGAGCCAGATCGCGCCGCGATCGCTGGGGTCGTACCAGCCCACGCGCACAGCCCAGTCAGGCGGCGTGAAGTCAACCGTGCCCTTACGCGGGGCCAGGAACGCCAGGCGCCGATCCAGCAGGCTCTCGATCGTTTGCAGGAACATGCGCGCGGGCGATTGCTCAGCTGAGCGCCCGGCCTGCCGCGTCACCACTTCCACAATCGCTTTGTGGTTGGCCTCGGCCTCTTCTTCGGCTGCCTTCGGCCCGATCACCCCCAGCTCCGTCATCGCACGCAGCGCCAGCTCCTGAGCCGCGTCCAGCACGCCGGCATAGTCCGGCATGCGGTCGAAGCCGGCCGGCAGCAGCACGCGCGCCTCGCGCGCCGTGGCTTCGAGCGTGCCCTTGAATTGCTGGCTGGCGCTTTCCCAATGCCCGATCAGCCAGCAGATATAGGCGCTCATCATTTCGGCATACAGGCCACCGGCCGCATGCTTCTGCGCCGCGTCCAAATTTGGATTGCCTTCCTTGCGCAGCACCTCTCCCTTTTCGATGGGCACGTAGATCATGCGGTTGACCAGGCTCTGCCCCTCGATGGGGTTCTCCGCCGTGCTGATCAGCAGGCAGCGCGGGTTGTGGCGCGCTTTCACCTTGCCGTCGCCGTTGCTCCAAATGCCCTTGGCGCGGCTGAGGCGGTTGCCCAGCGCGCGGATCGTCTCATTAGCCGTCTTGCGCAGCTTGTCGCGCTCGCTCAGCGCCATGAACTGCGGGGCATAGTCATCCACCACCAGCGGCGCATCCTTGCTCACAAACATCGCCGTCTCGATGGCGAAGGCGGTCGCATTCCAACCGATCTGCGCCTGATAGTTGCGGCCGTCTACGAAGTAAGGCCCATAGTGCGCCAGGGCCACATGGCTGAGCGTGCTCTTGCCCGATCCGCTTGAGCCGTAGACCCACAACACCGCATCGAGGCGCTTGAAGTCGGGTTGCGCCGTGGTGAAAGGCGCGGCGTACATGGCCGCCCACAGTGGCGCGGTCACCCGCCGCGGCCCGATCTTGAGGAAGTCGAGAGACGCGCGCCCGGCCCGCTTGAGCGCCTCGCCCATTGGCGCGGCCGGCAGGGCGTGGTGCATGTTGTTTTCGCCGAGGTCGATCCTGATCCCGGCATCGATCCCATCGGCAGTGAGCCGCCCGGTCTCTGTCAGGTAGCTGCGCTGGCCATCGATCATGGCCCAGCCGATATGCGCATAAACGTTTTCCTCCTTCAGCTCTGCGCTCGATTGGGTGGAAACTTCCTGAATGGCGCGGGCGATCTGCCAGCCATTGCCGCGTGAGCAGAGCTTGATCACGCGCGCCCCCCACTCGCTCATCCAGCCCAGCCCCTCAAAGTCGCTGGCCAGCACTTGCAGCTCGCGCAGCGCCTGGCCGCTGGCCATCCGGCCCGCAATGGTGTAGCGCACCACGGGCGGGTTGCTGCCATCGTTCACGGTCTGCTGGTGAGTGATCACCGGCGCCGCGTTGATCAGCGGCTGGCCATAGAGCGTCAGGCAGCCGTCTTTCACTTCGGCCGCCAGGTAATCCCCGTTGGCCGCGCGGCCGTTGGCGTTCTGCAGCTCGGATTTCGTCATACCCAGCGCCTTGCCGGCCACCCGATACCATTTGGCCTGTACGCCCTGCGGCAGCATGGCCAACAGGTGGGAAATGCCCGCGATGTGTTCAGCCTGTTCAACCGGGCTGGCGAATGCGGCCATCTCCAGCCGCCGTTTCAGCCAGGGCCCAGCGCCCCCCAGCCAGACGCGCACGCCCTTGCCGCCCAGCTCGGGATTGTCTTGCAGCCATTGATTGCAATCCTTCAAGCCGGCCCCCAGCTCGGGCGCGATCATGGTGAGCGGCCCGATCTGATCCCCGATCCTGATCAGATGCTTGGCGGTCTCGCGGGCGCGCTCTTCCGTTTCGTCTTCGTCGCCATCGCGGTGCGTGTCGTCATCCAGCGCCAGGTAGACCACGCGCCGCCGTTGCAGCGTGCGGATCACGGCCTCATCGAGCGCCGCGCCGCACAGAGCCCAGGCGCTCACGCCCAACTGCCGCAGCGTCTCGGCATCGGCCTGGCCCTCCACAATCACCACGTTGGGATCGCCGCGCACGTCGGCCCGGTACACCTGGCGCTTGCCCGGCAGGTTGCGGCTCTTGTCTTTCGGGTCAACGGGATCGATGGCGCGTGAGCTGAGGTAATCCACCCGCCCGCCGTTCCAGTGGATATAGATCAGCCAGCCAGTGGGCGCGGCCTTGTTGCCTTCTTGGTTGGCCGTGAAGTCGCGGCCGTCTTTGCGCAGCAGCCCGATCTTGTGCGCCAGCGCTAGATCGGCCCCGACTCGGGCGAGGAAGGATTGCAGCCCCGGCCCGCCATCGCTGAAGCCAAAGCGCACCATCGTGCGGGCGCTGAAAGCCCGGCCGCGGGCGTAGTCAATGGCGTGCGGGTGCCCGTGGCGAAACTGGCGCTGGTAGAAGCGAGCGGCCAGGTCCAACACGTCGCGCCGGGCCTGGCGCTCCGCGTGCTCTTGCACCGCGGCCGGTGTCAGGCCCAGATCGGCCAGGGGAATGCGCAGATAATCCGCGGCCCATTTGGCCGCGTCGATAAACTCAAGCGAGCGCCAGCGCATGATGAAGCCCAGCGCATCACCCGCGCCGCAAGTGTGGCACCACCACATGAGCCGGCTGCCATCGTTGCGGGCCGGCATGATCGAAAAGCCCGTGGGGTTGTCGCCGTGGTGCAGCGGGCAGGGCGCCCGCCAGCCCTTGCCCGCCTGGCGCAGCTTGGCCCCGGCCTGGTGCGCCAGGTCAACTGGGTCCAGTTCGTCTAGCAGGCGCTCGATGTCAAGCATTCGCCTGCCCGGTCTCCGACATAGGCGCAGAGGCCATCAGCTCGTCGAACCGATCGGCGTCGAGCTGCATTGTCAGATCGCTGAACAATCCACCCAGCAAACGCCAACGGTCGGATAGGCATTGGCCACATAGCTTGCTCTGGTGGGCGTTCAAAACGATCACCGGCCGCGTGAGGCATTCATTGCAGAGCACTTCAGGATTGGTGCTGCAAGTAATAGCCATCTCACCGCCTCGCCAGCTCTTGCTCAATGGTCATTGGGGCATGTTTGTCTTCGGCCTGCGCAATGGCTATGCTGCATTCAGCCAGGGCGGCATCCAGCAGTAATTGTTCTTCGGGCGACCAGTCGTATTCATCATTGATCTCATTCAGGATCAACTTGGCAGCCCAGCAGGCCGATAGCAACGCCGGGGCCGCGGCGAAGGCGCGCGCCTGCGGCCAATAGGCGGGATCGCCCTCTACATTGGCCACCAGCTCACGCGGCTGGCTGCCCTTGATGCAAATCTCATGCGCGAAACCGTGGCCGTTCATGGCCTCCAATTGGGGTAATGAATAGGACATTTCGGAACATCCTTTCGATTTGAGTTTTGGTTTATGATGGCGCCGGCCTGAAGGCAGGCACGCTTTATGCGCTGGAGGCGCTCATGAGGGGAACATCGGTCTCACGAGCGCTTTCTCTTTTCCTAACGTCGTTGGATGGAGCAAAGTCGCCCGCCACAATCGCCTGGTATCGACAGCGCCTGGCTGGCTTGGAGGCCCAGCTCGGCCGGATGGGGGTCGATCAGGTTTCCGTGAACGATCTCAGATCGTGGCGCGCGAAACTCGGCCAGCGAAATCTATCTGTGTGGACGGTGCATGGCCACACGCGAGCAGCCCGGCGTTTCTTCGCCTGGCTGGTGACCGAGGGCAAGCTGAAGGCCAGTCCAGCGAAGCGGCTGGAGCTGCCTCGGCTGACTTATGAGCCGCGCAAGGGCATTGAGTTTGACGATATGCTCAAGATCGTCGAGGCCGCCAGGGGCAGCCCGCGCGATTATGCGCTGGTGCTTTTCCTGGCCGACACGGCCGCGCGCTGCGGTGGTGTGGCCAACCTGAAGGTTGAAGACCTTGAGCTGCTGCGCGGGCGGGCGATGGTGCATGAGAAGGGATCGAAGGCGCGGCTGGTGTATCTGCTGCCGCGCACCTGCCAGGCCCTGCGTGACTATCTGTGCGGCCGGCGCAATGGCCCGGTGTTCCTCGCCCGCTGGAGCTGCAAAGGTCTCAAGCCTGGCGGCATCTACCAAGTGCTGGAGCGTCTGGCCAGGTGCTGCGGGGTGACAGAACGCTGGAATCCCCACAACTGGCGGCACGGCGCCGCCCGCGGCATGTTGCGCCGCGGGGCCAATCTGGCCCAGGTCTCACAGATCCTCGGCCACTGCGATGTGAGTGTGACGGTCAAGTTCTACGGCTCGTTTGTGGACGAAGAGCTGAAGGCAGCGCATGCCCGCTATGGGTGGCTGCCAGGAGAAGACGAATAGAGCTAGCTGATGGCGAGGAATCGAAAGACGCTCAACGCAAGGCCTCATAAGCCCTTGGTTGATGGTTCAAATCCATTCCTCGCCACCAAGTGGTGCTATTCGGTTGGTAAGGTGCTGCGCTCGCCCGTTCTCTGCCAAGGGTTGGGGCGCGCGTGGCCTGGTCGGCCTGATAGTGCCACTGTGGAAAGCGCGGTCAGTCCTTTGCGGGCTGGCCGCGCTTTTTTTCAGCGGCGATGAATGCGTCAACCGCAGCCTCGGGGATGAGGAGGGGCGACTTCTTCACCGTGGGGTCAAGCGGGCGTGCGCCTGGAAAAGCTCCGGCGTGGTAGAGCCGCTGCACTGCTTTCACAGTAGCATGGCTCTTCTCGCCGAAAATCTTGTACGCAGCCTGCGAGACCGTCATATCTCTAACCTGAGTTTTGGGCATTAGTTGAACGCCTGTCGAAGCAAAGACATTTATACACCTAGAGCAATTCTGCTGTCAAGTGGCAAACGTCATTAGGGTCTCATGATCCGCGATCTGATTGGCTATTTCTTCCTCGCGCTGATTTACATCGTTGGGGTGATCGATCAGACAAAGGGCCTGGTACTCATGCTGGCGTGCTTTCAGGCGCCGGTAGTGATGGGCCTACTGGTGCTGCTGCGCAACCAACGCCAAGCGCGGATGAACGCGCGGCCCAATTGGGCACGCATGCTGGCCGACACCAGCTATTTCAAACAATCCGTGTGGCGCGTCTTTCGCGCT
>Ga0334722_10001826_pt1 | contig 25455 bp, 19 predicted proteins | sample C3_bottom_MG_FD_207210 | JGI IMG/M metagenome (GOLD analysis project Ga0334722, IMG submission 207210) | Sediment microbial communities from Yellowstone Lake, YNP, Wyoming, USA - C3_bottom | ecosystem: Environmental > Aquatic > Freshwater > Lake > Sediment | place: USA: Wyoming | collected... | reverse complement strand
ACGTCGATACCGCCGAGACCCGCAAAACTTTCCAGTCCATCGCCGATGCCTTCAATACTTGCACATCGGTGGTCAGCGCACTGGCCGCCGATGTGGGGATGCTTTCCAAGGCTGCGGTGGACGGCAAGTTGAACACCCGCGTCGATGCCGCGAAACATCAGGGGGAATTCAAAAGGATTGTCGAAGGGGTCAACAACACCATATCCAGGCTGGTGGGTCTGCTGGACACCATGCCCACCCCGGCCATGATCATCGACAATGATTTTACCATTCTCTACATGAACGAACTCGGAGCCAAGGTCGGCGGTAAGACCCCTGCCCAGCTCATCGGCGCCAGGTGCTACGACCACTTCAGCACCTCGGACTGCAAGACCGACCGGTGCGCCTGCGGTCAGGCCATGCGAAGCGGGCAAAACGCAAGCAGTGAAACCGATGCCCATCCTGGAGGGCTGGATCTGGATATCAGCTACATCGCCACCCCGCTCCGCGACGAGCAGGGCAAGATCATCGGGGCCTTCGAGGTGGTGAGTGACCAGACCGCGATCAAGCAGGCGGCCAGGGTTGCGGAAAAGATCGCCAATTATCAGGATATCGAGACCCAGAAACTGGTGGAATGTCTGGAAAAGATCGCCGAGGGCGATCTCTCCCTTGCCATCGAAACCGAACCAGCCGATACCGATACCAATTCGGTGAAACAGGTTTTTGATGGCATTGGTTCGGCCCTGGGCACGCTGATCAACGCCTTGAACGAGATCACTGCTGCGGCCCGCGAGATCGCAGGGGGCAATCTGCTGGTCAAGATGAAGAAGCGGAGCGAGCAGGATGAATTGATCCAGTCCTTGCAAGAGATGGTTGAGAAGATCAAGGAAATCATCACCGATGTGCGCGGCGCCTCGGATCAGGTCGCCAGCGGCAGCCAGGAGCTGAGCAGCAGCTCCCAGCAGGTCTCCCAGGGGGCCAGCGAACAGGCCGCTGCAGTGGAGGAGATTTCCTCGTCCATGGAGGAGTTGGCCAGCACCGTGGCCCAGACCGCCGATCACGCCCGGCAGACCGCTGCCATTTCCACCAAGGCAGCGGCCGATGCCGTGGATGGCGGTAAGGCGGTTGGGGAGACCGTGGCGGCCATGCAGCTCATCGCCACCAAGATAGAACTCATTGAGGAGATCGCCCGCCAGACCAATTTGCTGGCCTTGAACGCCGCCATCGAGGCGGCCAGGGCCGGGGAGCATGGCAAGGGTTTTGCCGTGGTGGCCGCGGAGGTGCGTAAGCTTGCCGAGCGCAGCCAGGTATCGGCCCAGGAGATCAAAGGGGTTGCCTCAGCCAGCGTGGAAACCGCCTCCAATGCGGGCAAGCTCATCAACGAGATCGTGCCGCAAATCCAGAAAACTGCAGAGCTGGTTCATGAGATCGACGCGGCCAGCAACGAGCAGGCCCGTGGCATTGATGAAAATGCCAGGGCGATTCAACAGTTTGACCAGGTGATCCAGGCCAACAGCGCCGCTGCCGAGGAGATGGCTTCCACCAGTGAGGAGCTGACCGCCCAGGCAGCTCACCTACAGGAGACCGTCGCTTTTTTCAAGGTGGAAACGGATGTCAGGTTTCGGCCTCAGGGGCGTGCTCTGCCAGCGCCTGCCTCGCCCAAGCCTGCACTGAAAAAAACATCCGGAGGTAAGGGCAAAGGGGTGAAGCTGTCTCTGCCTGGCGCCGGAGATGGTGATTTCGAGCGCTATTGAACCTGTTTGCTGTTCGCCGTAAGTTTAAAAGAAATGCCCCCATGTCGGGGGCATTTCTTTTGGCGCGGCAGAATTTTGCTGGCTCAAGGCAATTGATTGTCTCTGTTTTTTATTCTTTGACGTGGTTTATTTCCCATGCGTATAATTATTTTATGTCGGTAGTTATACGGAGTGTCATCGGGGATGCTTGGTGGACAAGGAGAGCAAGATGCTGGAACAAAAATTTAGGAACATGGGGATTGCGGCAAAATTGAATCTGGCCATTGTGGCTGCGGTGCTGCTGCTCATGCTTGGCATGACGGCGGCGATCAATTCCGCGGTGCGCAGTGCCTTGACCGATCAGGGAGACGCCTTTGTCAACACCATGAAGGAGCAGCAGAAAAACGAAGAGGGTTTGCTGCGGCAGGATCTTGTCCTGAAGGGCAAATCCTTTGCCGAGATGCTGGCCAGGGTCGGCCAGGATCTTCTCCTCAACTATGAGTATGCTTTTTTGGAGAAGATCGTCCAGAGCGCGGCCAGTGACCCGGATGTCGCCTTTGTCGTGTTCTTTGACAAGGACGGCAAGGCTGTCACTACCTCAAGCGTCAAGCCCGAGGTTTTTCCTGCCCAGAATATCGTGAGCAAAGATATTTTGGCCGGGGATCAGAAGGTCGGGTCCGTGGTCATCGGTTTGAATTTTGCTGCGGTGGAGAAAAATATCGAGAAAACTCTGGCTCAAGGCAATGCGGTGATCGCTGCGGCCCAACAGAAGCAAAAGGATGCCCTGCTGCGGATTGCCCTGAGCATTGTCGGGTTCGCGGTGGTGGGGGTGCTGCTCATCGGCGTCATTGTTTATTGCACCATCCGCTATATGGTCAAGCCTCTGACTGAGGCGGTTGGCAAAGTGCGGCTGGTGGCCCAGGGTGATCTGGATGTGGAAATCACCAGCAGAAGCGGGGATGAAATCGGGCAGATGCTTGAGGCCATGCACGCCATGGTCGAAAATCTTCGGGCCACGGCGGCAATGGCCCAGCAGATCGCCTTGGGTGATTTGAATGTACAGGTGAGCATTCTTTCCGACAAGGATCTCATGGGCATATCCTTGGCCAAGATGGTGGCAAACTTAAAGGCCAAGGCAGAGCAAATTGAAAAGGGGGATATCGGTTCCAAGGTGGAGCTCCTTTCGGAAAATGATATGTTCGGTAAGGCCCTGATCGCCTTGCTTCAAAAAATACGGGAAATTATCACCGAGGTGCAGATGGCGGCCGATCAGGTTGTCTCCGGCAGCCAGGCGCTGACCAGCAGCGCTCAGGAGGTTTCTCAAGGCGCCAGCGAACAGGCTGCCGCAGTGGAGGAGATTTCCGCTTCCATGGAAGAGTTGGCCAGCACCGTGGCCCAGACGGCGGATAATGCCCGTCAGACTGCGGGCATCGCCGCCAAGGCCTCGACCGATGCGGTTGAAGGCGGAAAGGTAGTGGCGGAAACCGTATTGTCCATGCAGCATATAGCGGAAAAAATTGGATTTATTGAGGAGATCGCCCGGCAGACCAATCTGTTGGCCTTGAATGCCGCCATTGAGGCGGCTCGGGCCGGCGAGCACGGCAGGGGCTTTGCCGTGGTGGCGGCCGAGGTGCGCAAGCTGGCGGAACGCAGCCAGGGTTCGGCTCGGGAGATTAAGGACCTGGCCAGTACCAGCGCGGAAACCGCTGGTAATGCGGGGAGGCTTATCAACGAAATAGTGCCCCAGATCCAGAAGACTGCGGAGCTGATTATGGAGATTGATGCTGCCAGCAACGAACAGGCTCGGGGCATTGATGAAAATACCAAGGCCATCCAGCAATTTGATCAGGTAATCCAAGCCAACAGCGCGGCTGCGGAGGAGATGGCTTCCACCAGCGAGGAGCTGGCTGCCCAGGCCGCGCAGATGCAGAACACCATTGCTTTTTTTAAGCTGGATACGGCGGGAGAGGAGGTTATGTCCCGTCCGCAGGGACGGTTGCAGTCTAAGCCTGCCTCGGCCAGCCCGGGAATGGGGAAAATATCCGACGCTAAAGAAAAAGGGGTGAAGCTGTCCCTCCCAGGCGCCGGGGAAGGTGATTTCGAGCGGTATTAAGCTGAGCGATCCCCATGATTAGAAGCTGATCAGGGAGATAATCTTTGTATTGAATTGTCTATAAGTTTGTCAGGGTTTGTCTAACCTAAGAAGGAGGCAGAAAATGTTACAGGATATGAATCTCAGTAAGCGGTTGAGCCTTGGCTTTACGGTGCTGGTGGTCATCATGGGGGTTTTGATCTGGATCGGCTACCGGGGGATGGCGAAGATCAATGATGATCTGGATCGGGTCGTCAACATCAACTCGGTGCGGATAGATGAAATTAATAATGCGAGCATGTCCATGGCCAACATTGGCATTAATGTTCGCAACATTATCCTGAACACCAATATGGAGAAACGGAAGGAATACCAGGAGCGGATCAGGAAGTTTCGCGAAGAATATGAGAAGAGTATAAAAAAGACCGAGGAGTTGACAACCTCGAACGATATCAAGGGGATTGAGTTGCTGGATAAGGTCAAGGAGGCCAACAAGACCCTGCGAGGCCTGAACAACAAAAGCATGGAACTGGCCATGGCCAACAAGGATGATGAGGCCGAGCAGGTGCGGACTAAGGAAATCGGCCCTGCGGAGGTTGTAATGCAGAATGCTGTTAACGAACTGCTGGCCCACAATATGGACCGCAACAAGGCCCGCTACGAGGAGAGTGTCGCAACCTTCAATGCCTCCCGCAACCTGATGCTCGGCCTGGGCGGGGCAGGGCTTCTCTTGAGCATCGGGATCGCCGTGTTCCTTACCCGTTCGATCCTCCGCCAGCTTGGCGCCGATCCCAGCGAAGTGCATGAGGTCGCCAACTTAGTGGCCATCGGCGATCTCTCTCGCGAGATCATCCTTTCTTCGGGCGACACCTCCAGCGTTATGGCTGCGATGAAGAAGATGGTCGATGCCCTTGCTGGCATTACAGCCAACGCCAAGCAGGTTTCCCAGGGCAATCTCATGGTGGAGATGAAGAAGCGGAGCGACAAAGACGAGCTGATGGAATCCCTCGCCAACATGGTCGCCAAACTGAAGGAGGTGGTCATGGATGTGCAGGCCGCCGCCGACCAGGTGGTGGCTGGCAGCCATGAGCTGAGCAGCAGCTCCCAGCAGGTTTCCCAGGGAGCCAGCGAGCAGGCAGCCTCGGTGGAGGAGATCTCTTCGTCCATGGAGGAGTTGGCCAGCACCGTGGCCCAGACTGCGGATAACGCCCGGCAGACCTCAACCATTGCCACCAAGACCGCGACCGATGCCGGGGCCGGCGGCAAGGCAGTGGCGGAAACCGTTACCGCCATGCAGCATATCGCGGAAAAGATTGAGCTCATCGAAGAGATCGCCCGCCAGACCAACCTACTGGCCTTGAACGCCGCCATCGAAGCGGCTCGGGCCGGCGAACATGGCAAGGGCTTTGCCGTGGTGGCCGCCGAGGTGCGCAAGCTTGCCGAACGCAGCCAGGTTTCTGCCCAGGAGATCAAGGGGGTCGCCACCAGCAGTGTGGCTACCGCTACCAATGCCGGCAGGCTGATCAACGAGATTCTTCCCCAGATCCAGAGAACCGCTGAGCTGGTGCAGGAGATCGACGCGGCCAGCAACGAGCAGGCCAGGGGGATCGAGGAGAATTCCAAGGCCATCGAGCAGTTTGATTCGGTCATTCAGTCCAACAGCGCAGCTGCCGAGGAAATGGCCTCCACCAGCGAGGAGCTTACCGCGCAAGCCTCCCAGATGCTGGAAACCATTGCTTTTTTCAAACTGGATGAGGCCGGGGGGCAAAGGCGTCAGGCAAGTAACCCTGTTGCCGGTGGCCGGAGATCAGGAAAAACTCCTTTGGCCTTGTCTCATGCAAAAAAAGCGACGCTGGCAGGCGGCAAGCAGACCTCTGTCTCAGGGGCGGCGGGCGGGGCTAGTATTGCCTTGGATGACCACAAGGATTTCGAACGTTATTAATGGGCCTGTCTTTTTCGGAAGACGGTTGACCAGGAAGGTGAATCATGGCTGATACGGAATACGCAGAAGTTTTTCGCGAGGAGGCGGGAGAACTGCTTGAGGAACTGGAAACCTCTTTGCTGGAGCTGGAGAAGGATCCTTCCGACCTCAAGATAGTGAGCCGGGTTTTCAGGGCCATGCACACGATCAAAGGCTCCGGCGCGATGTTCGGCTTCGATGATATCGCCGGATTCACCCATCATGTGGAAACGGCTCTGGATAAGGTTCGGGACGGCACGGTGCCGGTGAGCAAGGATTTGATTGATTTGACCCTGGCCTCACGGGATCATATCCGCACCCTGCTCGATGCCGCCACCGGAGGCGGCGAAGCCGATCCAGCCGAGGGCCAGCGGATCATCGCTGCATTGCAGGTTCTGGTCGGCGGTGCAGCGTCGGGCAAAGAAAAAGCGGTGCCTGCCCCCCCGGCGGCTTCGGTGGAGGCAAAAGATTCCACCACGGGCAGACGCACCCATTACCGGATTTCCATTAAGCCGACGCCAGAGTTCTTTGTCGGAGGCAATACCATGGAATCCCTGCTGGCCGAGCTGAGTGAGCTTGGCGAAAGCACGGTGTTTAAGGACGCTGCACAGGAAAGCGGCGGCGCACTCATTTTGCTCACCATGGATAAGGGGATCAACGCCATTGAGGATGTGCTGGTCTTTGCCGAATCGAGTTGCGAGGTGAAGGTGAAGGTTCTTGCCGTGGAGGGCCAGGATGAATTCGAAGAGCACAGGAAGCTTGGCGAGATTCTGGTGGAAAAAGGGGAACTCTCTGTCGATGACCTGAAAACGGTGCTTGAACGGCAGAAGCCTCTGGGTGAACTGTTGGTTGGAGAGAATCTTGTTTCTCGAACCAGTGTCGACGCAGCCCTTGCCGAGCAGAAACTGGTCCGGGAAGCCAAGGAAAAAGGCACGGTTGCCAAGGGCGCGGAAAGCATCCGGGTGGCCTCGGAAAAACTGGATCAGCTCATCAATCTGGTGGGCGAACTGGTTGTCACCCAGGCCAGGCTGACCCAGGTTGCCAGCCAACACAAGGACTCCGATCTTGTCGAGCCGGTGGAGGAGGTGGAGCGTCTTACTGCCGAACTGCGGGATTGTGTGCTCAATATCCGGATGCTGCCCATCGGCACTACCTTTGCCAAATTCAAGCGGTTGGTCCGGGATCTTTCCGCCGAACTGGGCAAGGAAGTGGTTATGGTCACCGAGGGCGCCGAGACCGAGCTGGACAAAAATGTCATCGACCAGTTGGGCGACCCCATGGTCCATCTTATCCGCAACTGCATCGACCATGGGATTGAATCGCCGGAAGAGCGGGAGCAGGCCGGAAAGCCGCGCAAGGGCACTATTTCCCTGGCTGCTCAGCATTCGGGGGCCAACGTCGTCATTACCGTCACCGATGACGGCAAGGGACTCGACGCGGAGAGAATCCGGCAGAAAGGTCTGGAAAAAGGGCTGCTACGTGCGGATGTTGAGGTGAGCGAACAGGAAATCTGGAATACCATTTTCGCGCCGGGGCTTTCCACGGCCAAGACCGTTACCAGCGTCTCTGGGCGCGGGGTGGGCATGGATGTGGTGAAAAGCACGGTGGAGGCGCTCAAGGGCTCGGTGTCCGTAACCGACAGCATCAAGGGGCAGGGCACCACCATTACCATCATGCTGCCCCTGACCCTGGCCATTATTAACGGTCTGCTGGTAAAGGTCGCAGACACCTATTTTGTTTTGCCCCTTTCCCAGGTCGAGGAGTGCGTGGAGCTGACCAAGGAGGATATCGCCAGGTTCCATGAGCGGCGGATGCTGCCGGTGCGGGAGCAGCTTGTTCCCTATGTGCGTCTTCGGGATTTTTTTGTTATTCCCGGAGAAAGGCCCGCGTTGGAGCAGATGGTGATCAGCAGGATCCACGGGGAACGTTTCGGCTTGGTGCTGGACGACGTGGTGGGTGAGCACCAGACGGTTTTGAAATCGTTGGGCTGGGTCTATCGCAACGCCACGGGTCTTTCCGGCTCGACAATTCTTGGCAACGGGCATGTCGCCCTGATTCTTGATGTGGCCAATGTGATGAAATGCGCCCGTCAGGAAGAGCGCGACGCGCTTACCAACTGAAGAGATGATAATGGGCTGCCGGAGTCCGTTGTAGGGCAGGTGCGGGATCTGACAGAAAAAAGCACACGGGAGAAAAATCATGAGCGCAAAAAATGAAACGGTTCAGTCGCAGACCACGCAATATCTCACCTTCATGCTTCGGGAGGAGGGCTTTGCCATAGAAATTTCCAAGGTCAGGGAGGTGCTTGATGTCACCACCATGACCAGGATTCCCCGGATGCCGGAGTATCTGAGCGGGGTCATTAATCTGCGCGGCAATGTGGTGCCGGTCATGGATTTAGGCCAGAGGCTGGGAATGGGAATCATCGAGTACGCTAAAAACACCTGCATCATGATCGTGGAGCTGGAGGTGGATGCCAACCTGGTGGAGATGGGGGTGTTGACCGACTCGGTGCAGATGGTTCTTGACCTGAATCCGGAGGACATCGAATCTGTCCCCAAAATGGGAACCAACCTGAACACCGAGTTTATCAAAGGCATGGGGCGACAGGCCGAGGAAAAGTTTCTGATCATCCTCGATATCGACAAGGTCCTGGCCAGCGAAGGCGAAGCGACCTTGCGGGAAATAGACAGCGCCGTTTCGATCCACTTGGCTGAGTCCAAGCCGGAAGAAGCTGCTGGCTTGGAAGCGTAAGAGCCGCAGACGAGACGGCTGGTCTTTGGGGGGCGCATGACTTTTTTCGGAAATCAGGGGGCAGCAGGGGATTGGTCTGCGCATTCGCCGATCTTGTCCGATCGGGATTTTAACCGATTCAGCGCCTTTATTTACGAAGTCTGCGGCATCAAGCTGCCTCCCATCAAGAAGACCATGCTTTCCGCCCGGTTGCAGAAACGGCTGCGGCAACTGCACCTGGAATCTTTTTCTGCCTATCTTGATTACGTGTTGAGTCCCGATGGCCAAGCCGCCGAACTGAGCCACATGATCGACGTGGTCAGCACCAACAAGACCGATTTTTTTCGGGAGGCAAAGCATTTTGATGTGATGACCAGCCTGGTTCTCCCCGACTATGTGCAGCGGATGACCCATTCGACCCACAAGACGCTTCGGGTCTGGAGCGCTGGCTGCTCCAGCGGCGAAGAGCCGTACACCCTGGCCATGGTGCTTGATGATTTTTTTTCCCGGTATCCGGGGCTGGACTACACCATTCTCGCCACGGATATCTGCACCGCGGTGCTTGCCAAGGCGGAAGAGGCAGTCTACACCGACGAGGTGGTGGCCCCGGTTTCCCCGGCGTTGCGCAATAAATATCTGATGAAGGGGAAGGGGGCACATCAGGGATTTCACCGGGTTGTCCCGGAACTTCGGCGGAAGGTGACGTTTAAGCGGCTCAACTTCATGGATCGGGATTTCGGCATTGAACAGAAGATGGACCTTATCTTCTGCCGCAATGTCATCATCTATTTTGACCGGAAAACCCAGTGCGCACTTTTTGAAAAGTTTTATCGCCAGCTTTCTCCCAATGGCTATCTGTTCACCGGACATTCCGAAACCCTGGAAAGCATAGGAGACCGGATGGAGCGGGTTGCGGCGGCGGTGTATCGATGCCGCAAATGAAGGACATCCTGGATACGGATCTCCCGGTGGTGAGTCTGCATCCCGGCGAGCTGTTTGTCGCCCAGGAGCCGACCCTGATCGCCACCCTCCTCGGCTCCTGTGTTTCGGTGTGCCTGTTTTGCCCCAGGCAGAAAACCGGGGCAATGTGCCATGGCGTGATGCCGATCCGCCCGGATTTGAGTGTGGAAGACAGTTTTCGCTTTGTGGAGACTTCGGTGCGCTACATGGTCGATGTCCTGACCAATGGCAACAGGTCCTGTCCCAATGCCGGGTTGGTGGCAAAGATCTTTGGCGGGGCGGATGTTCTGGATGTTCGTTTTGGCCCGGAGGCCGATACCCGGAGCATCGGCTCGATGAATATCAAGGCGGCACGGGAGGCTTTGGCCCGGCACAATGTTCCCGTGGCCGTGGAAGAGGTGGGCGGCGTGCATGGCTGCAAGCTGTTTTTTTATTCCCACACCGGCGAAGTCTTGTTGCGGCGTATTCCCCGTTCCTCTGTCCCAGGATGAAAAGCAATGGCTTATAAAAAAATCAGGGTCCTGATCGTCGATGACTCCGCCGTGGTGCGGCAGGCCTTGACCGATACGCTGGAATCGGACCCGCAGATCGAGGTGATGGGCGCGGCCCGTGATCCGTATGTGGCTGCCGATTTTATCGCCAAGGAGGTGCCGGACGTCATTGTCCTTGATGTGGAGATGCCGCGCATGGACGGAATCACCTTTCTCCACAAGCTCATGAGCCAGCATCCCATTCCGGTGGTCATGTGTTCGACCCTCACGGAAAAGGGGGCGGAAACCACGCTCAAGGCCTTGGAATATGGGGCCATCGACATCATTCAGAAGCCCAAGCTTGGGACGAAACAGTTCATCGAGGAGTCGCGAATCCGGATCTGCGATTCGGTCAAGGCGGCGGCCAGGGTCATGGTCAAGCGCATTGCTGCCAAGCCTCACCCGGTGGAAAAAAAACTCACTGCCGATGTCATGCTGGCCCCGCCTTCGTCCACCGCCATGGTGCAGACCACCGAACAGGTGGTGGCGGTGGGGGCCTCGACCGGCGGCACCGAAGCCCTGCGGGTATTTCTTGAGGCGCTGCCCGGAGATTGTTCCGGTATCGTCATTGTTCAGCATATGCCCGAGGGCTTCACCCGCGCTTTTTCCGAGCGGTTGAACGGCCTGTGTCGCATCCGGGTCAAGGAGGCGCAGGATGGCGATACCGTGCTGCGCGGCCAAGCCCTTATCGCTCCGGGCAATCGGCATATGATGCTGAAACGTAGCGGTGCCCGGTATTTCGTGGAGATCAAGGACGGTCCCCTGGTCTGCCGGCACCGGCCCTCGGTGGATGTGCTTTTCCGTTCCACGGCCCGCTACGCCGGGAAAAATGCCATCGGTATCATCATGACCGGCATGGGCGATGACGGGGCGCGAGGGATATCCGAGATGCGGCAGGCAGGAGCCTACACCATCGCTCAGGACGAAGCGTCCTGTGTGGTTTTTGGCATGCCCAAGGAGGCCATCGCCCTTGGCGGGGTGGAGAAGATTTTGCCTCTTGAGAGGATTGCCCCTGCGATTGCAGGAAAATAAGCCCTTTGGAAAAAATATGGCCATCGCCGTTAACAGAAGCGTAAGGAGCCGTTCAGAGGGCTAAAAGAACAGGAGTGAAACGGCGATGGGTATTCCGTCGCGGTCCCTAAAAAAAAGATTCTAAAATAAGAACCTGTATAATACTATAAAAAGCAGCGAATAGACATTGGCTTGTGCCTGGGAAGGTCTGGTCAAGCGACAAGGATAACGTGCGAGAAGGAGAATTATGGATCTCTTAAAGGATTTTGCTCAAAAAGACATGATCGAACAGATCATCTGCCTGGATGAGATCAAGGAGTCCAGGTTGGTGGAAGCCATCCCGGCCTTGTGGAATCTGTATGCCAATCCGCTTGGCGATCAGGCGGTTGATGAAATGGTCTATCACGCTCTTTTTGATTTGCTTGCCGGGCGTGAGCAGGAGATTATCGCCGGTCTGGGGCATGAATCAGAGGTTGTCCGTCTCATGTGTGTTCGGCGGGCTGCCGACGGCGGCTCCTCCGTTCTCAAGGACGCGCTGGTCAAGCTGCTTGCTTCCGGTTCCGGCAATGAACTTGTCTCCGAGGTTATTCGGGCTCTGGGCAGCTATAAGGATACCGCTCTCACCGAGATTCTGCTGCCCTATCTCAAGCATGAAGATTATTCCGTTGTTGCCTGGGCCATGCGTGGTCTTGCCGGAATCCATGACCTCAGGTTCCGCGATGCTTTGATGTCCATGGTCTCTGAGAGTCGGGAGGTGCACAATGTTGATGCCGGGTGCGATTTGCGCATCGCGCTGGCCTTGGAAAATATTGCCAATTTCCCCGATGACACAACCGCTGGTTTTCTCATCGGCTTTATCCATCATGCCAACCCTTCGTTTCGGAGAGTTGTTATCTCCACCCTTGCCGACATGGGGGATGAGATTTTGTCCGATCTGGAAAAATGTCTTGATACCGGCGACAAGGACGAAAAAATCATGGCGGCCAACGTCATTGGCATGACCGGGAAAAAGCGGGGCGCCGATATCCTGGTCGCCCACCTTGAAAAGGCCGGGGATGCCAACCTGAAATTTGCCATCTATGAAGGGCTGGGGCGTATCATTTCCATGCGTAGCGTAATCGGCCTGACAGACGGTCTGGCCGAAGGGGAGGATCTCGTGCTCATTGCCGTGGCGACCGCCCTGGATCACCAGTGCAACCCCGGGGTAGTCAAGGTGTTGAACGAGATCATTGCCAAGGGCGATGCCCAGAGCGGACGCGTACTTTCGGCCATCATCACCTCCCATGCCCGGAAGGTTTTTGCCGCTTTGTATAACGAGGGCGGACAACGGGGCGCATTGCTTGCCGCCGTGCAGAAGTCCGGGGATCATGACGCCATTGGCGCTTTCCGGGCGGAACTTGCCAAAATCGGCGGAGAGCAAGCGGCCAAGGATATCCAGCAGTTGAGCCTCGGCGAGGTTGGGGTTAAGGAGAAACGCATTCTTGCCGCAGATGATTCCAGGGCCATGCTCTTCTTCTACAAGGGCGTCGCCGCAAACCTCGGCATGGAGCTGGTCACGGTGGAAGATGGGAAAAAAGCCTTTGACTACCTCCAGATGGACAGTGAATTTGACCTGATCATCACCGATATGAACATGCCGAATATGGACGGCATTGAGCTGACCCGCGAGATCAGAAAAAACCCGGAATGGGCAAAAATTCCCGTGCTGATGGCGACCACCGAATCGGAGAAAACCCAGTCGGAACTGGCCCGGCAGGCAGGGGTGACGGATTTCATCACCAAGCCATTTTCCAAGGATGATTTTAAGGCGAAGATCGGGCAGATGTTTGCCTGATTCCCGCATCATGATTGCACGACAAAAAGAGTCTGCCCCGTGCAGGCTCTTTTTGTTTGACCCAGGCGGGTTTCTTCCGTACTATTCCACGGGGGCCTGCGCCCTGCCAACTCAGCCGCCGTGCTGAACCTTTTTTTTGATCCTGCATGGGGAGTAAAATGACCAAACCGTTTGGAATTACCGTGAGCCGCCACATCATGGACAGCCAGCGCCTGCATCCCGAGGCCACCGGCGACCTGTCCGGTCTGCTCAGCGAATTGATCGTGGCCGCCAAAACAATCAACGCTGAAGTGAATATGGCCGGGTTGGCCGATGTTCTGGGGAGGACCGGAAAAACAAACATTCAGGGCGAGCATGTGCAGAAGCTTGATGAGTTGGCCAACAACACCATCAAGCGCCGCATGGCCCGTTGTGGCTATATCTGCGTGATGACCTCGGAGGAAGAGGCGGATATTATTCCGGTGGCTGAGGGGAGCGCGGGCAAATACACCCTGGCCTTTGATCCGCTGGACGGCTCGTCCAATATCGATGTCAATGTGAACATCGGCACCATTTTTTCTATCCATCGGCGCAAATCCGCCAATGATCTCACCCCCCAGGGCGATGAAGCCGATCTCCTGCAAAAGGGGCGGGAGCAAGTGGCTGCCGGGTATATCATCTACGGCTCCAGCACCATGATGGTGTTTACCACTGGGGAGGGGGTGCACGGTTTTACCCTTGATCCCAGCGTGGGTGAGTTTTACCTGTCGCATCCGGATATCAGAATTCCCGAGCGGAGCAAATATTTCAGCGTGAATGAAGGAAATTACAACTTCTGGAACAGCGAGGTGCGGAGGTTTGTGGATTACCTGAAGGAAAACGACAAGGAAAGCGGACGGCCTTACAATGCCCGGTACATCGGTTCGTTGGTGGCGGATTTTCACCGCAATCTCATTGCCGGTGGGATTTTTCTCTACCCGCGGGACAACCGGAATCCGGCCAAGCCCCATGGCAAGCTGCGCTTATTGTACGAGGCCGCTCCTCTGGCTTTTTTGGTGGAACAGGCCGGTGGCCGGGCCATCACCGATGAAGGCGTGAATATCATGGATATCCAGCCCAAATCGTTGCACCAGCGGGTGCCGCTGGTTATCGGCTGTCAGCATGAAGTGGAGCTGTTCGAGGAGTTCGTGGCAGGGAAGCTTTAAGCCTTCAGCTTCTCTTTTTCCCAAGTGTCGCGCAAGGTGACAGTCCGGTTGAACACGGGGCTGCCATCCTTGGAATCCTTGCTGTCCACACAGAAATAGCCCTGGCGTTCAAACTGATAATGGCTGCCGGGCTCGGCATTGGCCAGGCTCGGTTCCACTAGGCAATCTTTAAGGACTACCAGGGATTCCGGATTGACAAAGGTCTTGAAGTCCGCCTCGCCTGCGTCCGGGTTTTCTTCGGTAAAGAGCCGGTCGTAGAGGCGCACCTCCGCAGGCACCCCGTGGGCGGCGGACACCCAGTGGATGGTGCCTTTGACCTTGCGGCCATCCGGGGCCGAGCCGCCCAGAGTCTCCGGGTCATAGGTGCAATGCAGCTCGATGATCTCGCCGGTAGCATCGTTTTTGACCACCTTCTCGCATTTGATGAAATAGGCGTAGCGCAACCGCACCTCCCGCCCTGGGGCCAGGCGAAAGAATTTCTTCGCCGGCTCCTCCATGAAATCTTCCCGTTCGATATATACCTCCCGGCTAAAGGGGACGGCGCGTTCGCCCAGCTCCGGCTTCTGCGGGTGGTTCTGGGCCTGGAGATTCTCCGTGCGCTCTTCGGGATAGTTGGTGATCACCACCTTGAGCGGCGCAAGCACGCCCATAACCCGGACGGCTGTTTCGTTGAGATCGTCACGGACGCAGTGCTCCAGCAGGGCCACATCCACCATGCTGTCTTTTTTTGCCACCCCGATCTTGTCGCAGAAGCTGCGCAGAGCGGCCGGGGTATAGCCTCGGCGGCGGATACCGGACAGGGTGGGCATCCGGGGGTCGTCCCAGCCGGAAACATGACCGCCGTTGACCAGTTGCAGGAGCTTGCGTTTGCTGACCACGGTGTAGCTGAGGTTCAAGCGGGCAAACTCGATCTGCCGCGGGTGGCAGGGCGCTGGCAGGTTATCGAGGGTCCAATCGTAAAGCGGCCGGTGGTCGGCAAACTCCAGGGTACACAGCGAGTGAGTGATCCCTTCCAGTGCGTCGGAAATCGGGTGGGTGTAGTCGTACATCGGATAGATGCACCAAGTGTCGCCGGTGCGGTGATGGCTGGCGTGCAGAATGCGGTAGAGCACCGGATCGCGCATGTTCATGTTGCCGGAGGCCATGTCAATCTTTGCCCGCAATACCCTGGTTCCATCCGGAAATTCCCCTGCCCGCATGCGCCGGAACAGGTCGAGGTTTTCCGCGACTGAGCGATCCCGGTAGGGGCTATTCTTGCCCGGCTCGGTGAGGGTGCCGCGGTAGCTTCGGATATCTTCGGCGGAGAGATCGCAGACATAGGCCTTGCCGGTGGTGATCAGGTGCTCGGCGTACTCGTAGATCTGCCCAAAATAATCCGAGGCAAAGTAGAGATGCTCGCCCCAATCAAAGCCGAGCCAGCGGACATTGTCCTTGATGGATTCGACATACTCCTGCTCTTCCTTGGTGGGATTGGTGTCGTCGAAGCGAAGATGGCACCGGGCCCCTGTGTTTTCCTTGGCGATGCCGAAGTTGAGGCAGATGGACTTGGCGTGGCCGATATGGAGATAGCCGTTGGGCTCGGGCGGGAAGCGGGTGACGATTTGCTCGTGCTTGCCGGTGGCGAGGTCGTCGGCGATGATGGTGCGGATGAAGTCCTGTGACTGCGTCTCGTCGTTTGTCATATGATTACTTCCCGTGTAGTTTGACTGAGTTTTATCCGAAGTACTGTGCTGTGCCCTTGAGGCGGGTCACAACCCGTTGTTTGCCTATCTGGGCAAAAACCTCGAACATGCTCGGCCCCTTGACCTGGCCGGTGATTACCGCCCGTGCCCCGTTAACCAGCACCCCTGGTTTTACTCCGAGTTCTTCGGCGAATTCCCGGCAGACCCGCTCCGTTTCATCGTGGTTGAGTTCCGGCAGGGCCTCGAGACGCTCAGCCAGCTTGGGCAGCCATTCCTTGAGGTCCGGGTGTTTGAACACGTTCTTGACCAGGGCGGTTTCATCCATGGCAAAGTCATCGGCAAACCAGGACCGGCCAAGAGAGGCAAAGTCCTTCAAGGTGTGGAAGCGTTCTCTGGTCATGTCCAGGGTTTTCAAAAACCATTCCCGTCTCTCGCCATCGTAGGCCGCATCCCACAACCCTTCTTTCTGAAATTCTACCTTGACCAGGGCGCCGATTTCCTCGATGGGCAGGGTGCGCAGATAATGGGCATTGATATTGATCGCCTTGGGATCGGTGAAGAATTTGGGGTCGTCCTTGCGGTAGTTGAAAATGGAGTTGGACCGGGTGATGCCGGCAAAGCTGAAGGCCTCAATGAGTTCCTCCCGCGAAAAGATTTCGCGGTCATCGGAGGTGGACCAGCCGAGGAGAACGAGAAAGTTTGCCAGGGCCCAGGGAAGAAACCCCTGTTCCCGATAAAACTGGACCGAGACGATCTCGCCGTGGCTGCGTTTGGAGATCTTGGCCTTGTTCAGGTCAAGGGTCAGCGGCATGTGGGCGAAGATCGGCAGTTCCGCGCCCAAGGCCCGATAAAGCAGAATCTGGCGCGGGGTGTTGCTCAGGCCGTCCTGACCGCGGATGACGTGGCTGATGCGGTCGCGGATGTCATCCACCACGTTGCAGAGCAGATAGAGCGGCATGCCGTTGGAGCGGACGATGACGAAATCCTCGATATCCTCGTAAGCGCGTTCAACCCGACCATAGACTTGATCGTCGAACCCGACCTTGCCCGGTTCCTGCGGCACCTTGAAGCGGATGACATAGGGGAGGCCCTGGGCTTCTTTTTCCCGAACCTGTTCGGGACTGAGCTTGCGGCAGACGCCGTCGTAGCGGTAGTCGCCCTTGGCTGCCGCAGCGGCTTCCCGTTTGGTTTCGAGTTCTTCCTTGCTGCAAAAGCATTTGTAGGCATTGCCATCGGCCAGCAGCCTTTGGGCGGCGGCCACGTGTTCCTTGGCATATTCCGATTGAAAATAGGGCCCTTCATCCCAACCAATCCCGAGCCATTGCAGGCCGTCGAGAATGCCTTGGATGGATTCCTTGGTGGAGCGTTCCGCGTCCGTATCCTCAATGCGCAGCACCAGCTTGCCCCCGTGTTTGCGGGCAAACAGCCAGTTGTAGATGGCGGTCCTGGCCCCGCCGATATGGAGATAGCCGGTCGGGCTGGGTGGAAAGCGTACTCGGACCTCGGTCATGGTTTTCTCCTTGCAAAAAAATGAGCAACGCGGAACAGACAGCGCGGTGCGGACAGATCGTGTTCAAGCTGTGTTTTGTATATCATTTTACCGGGTTATTCAAGAGGATGCTTGGGAAAAAGCAAGGGACGGTGGACGGGGATTGAGGCGGGGCTCTGTTTTTCTCCCTCAAGGGATTGCTTTATTTTTGATGAAAATTATAGTATGGTTATATCGTAACTATTCGCTGGCAGTCGGTCAGTGCCGTTATGTCGGTCTTGCCAGCGGTTTACGCACAAGGGAGGTGGAACATGCCTTTAGATCCCAGCGCCACTTCAGTACAAACCAATGTCAGGTCAGAGCGGCCTGTTTCTCCTTATGCCGGGTCAGAAGGAGAAAAGAAGGCGAAAAGCAACAGGTCGGAGTCCGGTCAGACCAGTCAGGCTTCCCCTGATGTCGTGACCAAGATCTCCGCCGCCGCCCTGGAGGCATCCAGGGCTCTCACCCAGGCAGGACAAGCTGCGGACCAGAATGCCCCGGAAGAATCGGTGCGTGAGTCGGAACGGCGTGAGCCGCCGCCAAGGCCGCAGCAGGAACAAAGGACTCAGACGGAACAGCGATCACGCGGGGTGAATGTGGTTGTTTGATCTGTAACAAAAATGTAACTGTTCAGCAGCACCACATCTGCTTTGTCATCGGCCTGCTCGTGTGCAATAGCACACTTCGTAGACCTCTTCCGCGCATCTGCGGCACTGCTGAACAGTTACAAAAAAAGAAAATTGCAAGCGGGGGTCGATTCTGTGGAATCGGCCCCCTTTTTGATTTTAAAAGCCAAGCTCTCTCAGAAAGCGTGGGTCGTTGGTCCAATCCTTTTGGACCTTGACCCACAGTTTGAGGAGCACGTGCTGGTCAAGGAGGATCTCAATGTCTCTCCGGGCGGCCTGGCCCAGTTGCTTGAGCTTGCTGCCGTTCTTGCCGATGATGATCCCCTTTTGCGAATCCTTTTCCACATAGATGGTGGCGTGGATCGTGATCAGTTGTTTGGCTGCATTTTCCTTGAAGCTCTCAATCGTCACCGCAGTTGAATAGGGGATCTCCTGACCGGTCTGTAAAAAGATTTTTTCCCGGATAATCTCGGCGACAATGAACCGTTCCGTCGCATCGGTGGGAATATCCTCGGGGTAGAGACGCGGCCCGGTGGGAAGCAGGGGACAGAGCTCCCGGATGACCAGATCGGTGCCGTCGCTGGCCTTGGCGGACAGGGGCAGGATCGCCTGGAACGGGTACAGCCCTTGGTAGGTGGCGATAATGGGCAGTAGTTTTTCCTTGTCGATGAGATCCATCTTGTTTAGCAGTAGCAGCACCGGCTTGTCGATGCCCTCAAGGCATTGGGTCAGGGTCTTGCCTGTGTTCGGCAGGGGCATGGTGACGTCAACCATGAAAACAATGGCGTCCACATCGGCCAGACTGCCCAAGGCGATCTTCACCATCTCCAGGTTCAAGGGGCTTCTTGCCTTGTGGATGCCTGGAGTGTCCAACATGACGATCTGGTAGTCCGGGCCGTTGACGATGCCCAAGATTCGGTTGCGGGTGGTCTGGGGCTTGGGCGAGACAATGGAGATCTTCTGGCCGAGCAGGCTGTTGAGCAAGGTCGATTTGCCCACGTTGGGAGGCCCGATGAGGGCGACAATGCCTGATTTGACCTGTTCCGGGGAGCTGTTCATGGGTGCCGTTGCGCTCGTGTGTGTTGATATGGAAAAGCAACCTGTTACATACCAGCATTCCTGATTTTCCGCATCCCCTGTCTTTCCCGCAGTCGCGGAAAAAGATGACAACTACCGGAATAGCTGGTACACATTGGCCAACTTTTCCTCGATATCAGCCGACCCGCGCAGCCCGGATTTTCCCCGCCAAATGTTATCGGACAGAGTTTCCGGCGCGCTTTTTTCATCACTAAGGGCATATTACATGGGTTTGCAGGGCGCAATCATAGAATACATGGAGCAGGGCAGGTTCATCTGCGCCATGGTCCTTGACGAGGACAGCAAGCGGCTGCGCCTGATCAATCAGAACGGCAGGGAGGTAAATCTCCCGCTCTCCCGTCTGCTGCACCAATCCGCAAAACGCCATTCTCTTACGCTCAGCCGGGATGAGCAGCTCCGCCTGCTCAAGGAGGCAGACCAGACCCGGCAGGCCATGATGCAGCAGATCGACCTGGCCGAGATCTGGCAATTGGCCAGCGAGGAGGAGGGTGGGAGTTTCAGCCCCGCTTTTCTTGCTGAGCTGGCCTTTGGCGAGGATGCCACGGATAATCATGTCGCTGCCTTTCTCCGCTCCATCTTTGTCGATCGTCTCTATTTCAAATACAAGGAAGGTCTGGTCCTTGCCCACAGCCCGGAAGCGGTTGACGCCCTGCGTCTGAAGCAGGAAAGGGAAAAGGAACAGGAGGCCTTGATGAGCACCGGGGCCATGGGACTCAAGCGTCTTTGGGACGGGGACACCGCGGCGGCATGGCCGGAGCGCGACCGTTGCCTCCGTCTGCTGGGCGACTACTATGTCTTTGGTAGCGAGGCCGAAGAGAGCGAGCTTGCCCGGGAGCTTCTGAAAAAAGCAGGGCTCACCGGCCCGCACGATATCTATCATCTCCTGATCAAGGCCGGAGTCTGGCAGGCTCACGAGAATGTGGCCCTGCGGCGCTATGCCATTCCGGTGGAATTTTCCGAGGATCTCCTCACCATAGCGGCCCAAGCGCCCGAACCCGTGGCCGAGGAGCTTGTCGGCAGGAATAGGCGGGATTTCCGGGAGCTGCCCCTGCTCACCATCGATGGCGAAGCAACCCGCGATTATGACGATGCCCTGCATGTGGAGCGGCGGGGCGATGATTTCCTGGTGGGCATTCATATCTCCGACGTGGCCCATTATGTTGCGCCTGGAACGCCGATTTATGCAGAGGCCGCCCGGCGGATGACCTCGCTCTATTTTCCCGAGACCCAGATTCCCATGCTGCCGCCAGCGCTCTCCGAGGGGGTGTGCAGCCTTGTCGCCGGGAAGGCGAGGGCGGCCTTGAGTGTCATGGTGCTACTCAACGCTAAGGGCGAGGTATTGGAGTTTGATCTTATCTCGAGCCTGGTTACGGTGAAGCGGCAATTGAGCTACCCGGAGGCGGAACGGCTGGTGGCGGGCGGCGATTGGGAGCTACAGGCCTTGGCCCGGCTCAGCGAGCAGCTCAAGCAGCGGCGCATTGAAAAAGGGGCGCTGCTCCTGCCAGTGCCGGATGTGAATATCAGTGTCGATCCGGAAGGGAGGGTGGCGGTTGCCCTGTCTCCGGTGGACACCATCTCCCGCAGTCTGGTGGCGGAATTCATGGTGCTGGCCAATACCCTGTCTGCTCAGTTTGTGGCGGACCGTCAGGCACCGGGCCTATTCCGGGCCCAGGACGAGCCCCATCAGCGGCTGATCGCGGGCGGCGAGAAGGATCTGTTCTCTGTTTTTCGCCAGCGCAAGCAACTGAAACCAGGGGAGCTTTTGATCTATCCCAAGCCCCACAGCGGGGTCGGGGCCATGCAATACACCACGGTCACTTCCCCTATCCGGAGGTTTCTCGATTTGGTCATGCAGCATCAAATCAAACATCTGCTCTCTGGCCGGGGGGCGATGTTCTCCGTAGATGAACTTGCTGGGGTCGCCGGGGACATCAACACGGTGCTGGCCAGGGTCGGCCAGGTGCGCCGCACGCGGCATCGGTACTGGCTGCTCAGATATCTAGAGCAAAAGGTTGGGGGCAAGGTCGAGGCGTTGTTGGTCAACAAGGGCCCCAAGCGGATCAACCTGACTCTGCTTGATTGCCTTCTGGATGCCGATATGCCGCCGAGTCAGTCTGTGACCGGCAAGGCCGGGGATGTCGTTTCGGTGCGGGTGGCCAAGGTCGATGCCCTGGACAATGTTCTGCGGTTGGAGTGGTGAGGGGAGATGAAAGGCGGAAAGTGAGAGTGCCGCCTTTTAATCGTAGATGATGCAGGTCCAGCGGGAGAGGATCTCTTCGGTTTCCTCGTCCAGCTGGTCTGCCACCTCGTGGATCTGGTATTCCTGGCCGCATTTTTGGCACCGTAGGCGGACTCGGCGGCAGGACCGAGCGACCTCCAGTCTACCCTTGCATTTCTTGCACTGCATTCCGTTGGTCCTTTCGTATCCTACTGCAACAGGGTGTGTCGGGTAAAGATGGCTTCCAGTTGGTAGCCTTTCTCGGCAAGCGCTTCGGCGCCGCCTTCCAGCCGATCAACCACCGTTACCACCAGCCCCACCTTGAACCCTGCCGCTTCCACCCGCTCGATTACGGTGAGCAAGGTGCCGCCTGTGGTGACCACGTCTTCCAGCAGGGCAACGGTGCAGCCTGGGGGCATGTTGCTTAGGCCTTCGATGTATTGGCCGGTGCCGTGCCCCTTGGATTCTTTCCTCACGATGAAGGCCGGAATGGGGCACTGCTCCAGATGACTCACCACCGAAACCGCCGTGACCAGGGGATCAGCGCCCAGGGTCATGCCGCCTACCGCTTCGATTTTATCCGGGTTGTTGCGAATGATTTCGAAGATCAGCTTGCCGCATAGGTAAGCGCCTTGAGCAGACAGGGTGGTTTGTTTGCCGTCGATGTAGAAATCCGATTCCCTGCCGGAAGAGAGTTTGAACTTTCCATGGCGGTACGACTTGGCCAGCAGCAGTTGTTTGAGTTGTTCTCTGTCGTTCACGGAGTATCCTTCTTTTCGTTGAGTTCGCGGTTCATTTCATTTTGGCAAAATAGGTGCTCAAGTTTGCCTTGGCGCTGATTTTTGGCACCAGCAGGCCGTCTTTTGAAGTCATGGCGATCATCACCCCGGGGCCGTGTCCGGCCAGCACGCAGCTGGCGTGGGCAACGATGCCGATCACCACGCCGCCGGTCTTGTAGATCCGGCCATAGGTGGCGTCCGCGTCCAGGATGGCGACGAAATCGCCCAGCCGTAGGTCGGCAAGGCCGTATTCCTTGACAATGGACCCATCGAACATCTGAATGTCATAGTCGCCGCTGTGGCTGTGGGAGGCGCCGATGCCTGAGCCCATGATCTTGGCGGGCACGGTGTGGGTCACCGGAACCTCCAGCCTGCCGTCCTTGAGTTTTTTCAGGGGAATCGCGGCAAGCAGGGTGGGGTCCAGGTTCAGCACCTTGATCCCGGGGAAATCCGGGAGGTTCAGGCCGCAGCCGCACGCCTTGATCTGAATCTTGTCGCCGATGGTGAGGCGCTCTAGTACCTCCGGGGCAAAATCCACCAGCACATGTTCGATGCCGCCATGCTTGCCCGTCACCCTGCCGGTTTCGCCCTTGGCGTCGCCGGAGACCACCTTGGCGAGGTTGCCCACGCAGGAGAATTGGTTCAAGGCCCGGTTGGGTCCGGGTTGTCCCTGAATCTGGGTGAAGTTGCTGATGGAAACCCCTGGCTCCACATGGTCGCCGAATTTCTCCCCGGCCAGATCGCCGATGCGCAGGTTGTAAGTGATGCCGCCCACGCCGGGATAGACGTCGGAATGCCCGTCCGGGTTGATCCGGTACGGGTTGATCCCGCCCTGGGGCGAGGTGATTTCTCCGATCACCGACTGGCAGACCAGCTGTTCCGTGTTGGTTTTGATCATCGTTTGTTCGCCCTTTGCGTTAGACGTTGAAGCGGAAATTCATGCAGTCGCCGTCCTGCACCACATATTCCTTGCCTTCCAGCCGCAGCAGCCCTTTTTCTCTGGCCTTGGTTTCGCCGCCGCAGACCACGAAATCTGCGTAGGAGATGACCTCGGCCCGGATAAAGCCGCGCTCGAAGTCGGTGTGGATCACTGCGGCGGCTTGCGGGGCCTTGGTGCCGCGCTTGATGGTCCAGGCCCGGGTTTCCTTTTCGCCCACGGTGAAATAATTGATCAGCCCCAGCAGCTCGTAACCGGCCTTGATCAGGCGGTTGAGCCCCGGCTCCTCAAGGCCGAGATCGGTCAGGAAATCCTGGCGCTCGGCCACGCTCAGGGCGCTCAATTCTTCTTCAATCGCCCCGGAGATCATGACCACGGAGGCGTTTTCTTCCGCTGCTACCTTGCGGAGTTCATCGACCCACTGGTTGCCGGTGTTGATCTCCGTCTCGCTGACATTGGCCACATAGAGCACGGGTTTGGCCGTGAGGAGACAGAGCTCCTTCATCAGTTTCTCGCCGGTATCGTCGAGTTGGGCGGACCGAGCCGGTTTGCCGTCATTGAGCAGGGCGTACAGCCCTTCCAGGACAACCAGCTGCGCCTTGTAGACCGCGTCTCCGGATTTCGCCTGGGAGGCGGTCTTGGCCATGCGTCGGCTCACGGTGTCCAGATCGCAGAGGATCAGCTCGGTGTTGATCACCTCCCGGTCGCGCAGGGGATCAATGCTGCCGTCCACATGCACGATATTTTCGTCTTCAAAACAGCGGACCACATGGGCGATGGCGTCCACCTGGCGGATATGGCCCAAGAATTGGTTGCCCAATCCTTCGCCCTTGCTGGCCCCGCTTACCAGGCCTGCGATATCGACGAATTCCATCTGGGCGTGGACCTTGACCTTGGTCTTGGCCATCTCGGCAAGGATGTCGAGCCGGGCATCCGGAACCGGCACCATGCCCACGTTGGGTTCGATGGTGCAGAACGGATAATTGGCCGACTCGATGCCCGCCGAAGTAAGGGCGTTGAAGATGGTCGATTTGCCGACATTGGGCAGGCCGACGATGCCACAGCGAAAGCCCATGGAGAAAGTCCTTGTTGTTGCGGTTCAATAATAAAGTGGTCGGGAAATGACCGAAAATTGTGAGCAGTATATAATGATTTCTTTGCAATGCGGCAAGGGTTGTTTACAATCCAGGCACTAAATCCCACTCAATCAGGCGTAAATACCATGGCTGCTCCCGAAAAAATCATCCGGATAGATTCCCTTTTTGCCGAGCTTTTCAAAAAAAGGCAGTGGGACAAGCGTTTGGCCCTGCACGCCGTCTTTCGCAACTGGCCGCAGGTTGTCGGCCCGGAGATTGCGGAACGGACTGAACCGCAGGTGATTCGGGGCACGGTGCTCTGGATCGCGGTTTCCGACTCAGTCTGGATGCAGCAGCTGCATCTGCAAAAACAGGGGTTGCTCGAACAGATCAATGCGAATGTGCGGGGTTCCGAGAAGATAAGCGATATCCGTTTTCAGATAGATGCCGCCCTTGGCGAGGAAAAGATGGTTGCCGCCCCCCAGAAACAGGTCGCTCCTTCGCAACCGGTTGATCCGGAGGAGCAAAAGGGTTTTGAGCGGCTGATCGCCGCCATCGGCGATGGGGAATTGCGAACGCGTCTGCTTGCTCTGTGGCAAAAAGCCCACAGGTAAATCCTTTCTGGTCGTGAAATTTGCAGGGTCCCGTAGGCGTGAGGCGAGAGAGAAGACGGGGTTCAGTGTTTTCAGGTCGCGTTTGGCGGGGAATCTTGGATGGAGCAAATGGCAAGGTAGCGTTCGAGGTTTTCCAGGTCAATGCCCTTCAGGGTGAATTGAATGCCGAATTCCCTGGTTTCTTTGTCAAGCTCGATAACTCGGCGGACAAGGGCTTCTGGTGCGGTGGCTTTTTCCTCAAACTCGCCAAACCTTAAACGGAGGGTCATGCTGAGCGGGCTGAGTTTGTCGCCTTTCCGGATGTGCTCGGAAAATTTTCCCACCAGCCTTGCGCCTTCGATGGAGATATTCTTTATTGTGCCATGATTGAGATACTGGCTTGCCTTGCGGGTGAAGGTTGCAACGGAGCGCGAACTTGTCACGTAGCGGGGATATCTTCTCCGTTGGACGGTAATGATTGATGCGGGAAAGAGCACCCCCAGTTCGCTGCTGGTTTCAAGCACGGGAGTGGTATAGAAACCTCGCATGGGCTGGTTCTGGTGTTGATACAGGAGGAGGCAGGGGTCTTTTGGGGCCTGGAAAGGGGTATCTTTGGCAAAAAGAATAAGTGGTTCCGTCTCTTTGGTGAATATCTCGGAAGGCGTGAGTTTCTGCGGATTCAGCCCTTTTTGAAAAAGGGTCACAGGGGTTCGCTGACCAATAATCCTGATAATTTCTTCTCCAACGACCTTTGGGTCATCGGACCAAAGTTCTTGCATGCAATGCCCCTCCGGGCAATAACGGTCAATGGTCTTCGGGTGCAAACTGAGTCGCCCGGCTAGTAATTAAGAAGCACTATATAGCTATATTTGCAACACTTGTAAAGCACGGGATAAAAAAAA
>Ga0334722_10001825_pt1 | contig 25457 bp, 23 predicted proteins | sample C3_bottom_MG_FD_207210 | JGI IMG/M metagenome (GOLD analysis project Ga0334722, IMG submission 207210) | Sediment microbial communities from Yellowstone Lake, YNP, Wyoming, USA - C3_bottom | ecosystem: Environmental > Aquatic > Freshwater > Lake > Sediment | place: USA: Wyoming | collected... | reverse complement strand
CTGGGATTCCAACGGCCTGTTCATCGTGAAGGACGCGAACAACAATACGCTGGCCGGAGCCAGCGAGGACGATCAGGCCGTGGCGGTGATCTTTGCTCCCGGCGCGCCGCTGACACCAACGGGTTCCTCGACTATCCAAGATCGCACGCCTGCGGCAGGCACAAGCAACTGCGGCGGAAACTACAATGCCGCCGCTTATCTGGAAATCGCGAACGGCATCAACAACAGCACGGTTCCTGCCGGTGCCGGCACGGTCACGACCTACGTCGCCGGCGCCAGCAGCGCCACCTTCAACGACCAACTAGTCTATATTACCCGGGCGGATATCTGGAACGCGATCAAGAAACGCACCGATTTAAGCAAGTATCTGCGCACGCTCACCCGCCGCGCCGCCGAATGCGTCGCCCTGTACGGAACCAAGAACGGCGGCGGCGCCGGCGACAAGCGTCTACCCTGGGCGGTGAACGAAGTGTCGTACATTACCAGCCTGGACCGTTACGCGGTCAATCGGCGTTATCGGGACGGCAGCGGTTTCAATGCGGGCCGTCTTGCCGACCGGGTCGACACCTCCCGCAACACCAGCCCGGCCAATCTGCTTACGACCTATACTGAATTTGGGTATACCGGCTACCTCCTTTTCACCGAGAAATTCGACTATTGCGCTTACACCAAAGAGGAGAAGATCTGGTACGACAACTGGAAGGATCACCTGTACTACGGCCTCGCCGCGGCGCACCGACCGAATTCTGGATCTTCGACAGCGGCCTGCACCAGTTCAACTTGCCTAAATATCAGTGACGGCGTCAGTACCTTTTCCGGCTATGCCGCGGTCGTGATCTTCGCCGGCGAAAAGCTCGGCAGCAAGAAACACAACACCCTGTCCGATAAGCGCACTATCAGCAACTATCTGGAAGGAAGCAATACCAGCTCCAATACGTCCGGCAATAACACCTACCAGGGTGGCAGCGCCAGTGCTACTTTCAACGATTTCGTCTACGCGATCGCAGGCACCAATCTGGCGGTAAGTTGCTACGACGCAGCAAGCGGCGCCATGGTCGCGGCCCCTTCCGCTGCGTGCCCATGAAGCAAATGCGACCGAAAATAATTCATCGGCACCTGCCGCAGCCGGGCTTTTCGCTGGTCGAGCTCACCATCGTGATGTTGATCGTATCCATCCTCCTGGCTGGGGTTCTGATGCCGCTGTCGATGCAAATGGAAGTGCGTAGGTACGCGGACACCAAGAAGACCATGGACATGATCAATGAAGCGCTGATCGGCTTCGTTCTGGTCAATGGCAGGCTGCCCTGTCCCGCCGACCCCACCATAGCGGACGGAACCGCGAACGCCGGGGTAGAACGCCCCACCTGCGCCACTGCGGCCACGCAGTTCGGAGTCATCCCCTGGGTTACGCTCAATGTCCCCGAAACGGACGAATGGGGCGGGCGATTCACCTACCGCGTAAGCTCGGCATTTGCCGATACCTACCCTAGCTTGACCTGGGGTTGCACACCGACTGTCAGCCCCGTGTCACCGATGAGCTTTGCGCTTTGTGCCGTAGGCGACATGCAGGTTCGATCGCGCACCAATCTCAAGGTTGTCTACAACATGACCAATGCCGAGGTGCCGGCGGTATTCGTTTCGCATGGAAAGAATAGCTATGGGGCCTATCGCCCGCAAGGCGGGACTCCGCCCGCGGTGCCTGCCGCGAACGTCGACGAAGCGACTAACGCGGGGGGAGGCGCGGTATTCTACAGCCGCGAGAAAACCGACGTCTCGTCGAGTTGCAGCGACGCCCCAGGCGCTGGGCCGATGTGCGAATTCGACGACCTGGTCGCTTTTGTGCCGCTGGCGATGCTGATGAACCGCATGGTGATATCGGGCAAATTGCCCTGAGCCGCACTAGATGGCCGGCGGCTCCGCCGCCGCGCTAGCTGCGCCGGAGAGCACGAACGACACCTTGCCGTCCTCGTTGTGCGCCAGCGCCAGGGTGAAGCCCGCAGCTTCGGCCTGGCGCGCCGCCTGGTAGAGGCCGATGCCCAACCCGCTCTCGGAGGGAACCGGACCACGCAGCAGTTCGCGCGCCGTTTCGCCAGCGATCGCACCTCCGGCATCGCATACTTCGAACACGACGCGCTCGCCGCAGCTGAAACTGACGCGGATGGCGAAATTGCCCTGCAGTGCGCGTTTATTGATCGCGTTCTGGATCAGATTGTCGGCGGCACTGTCGAACAGCTCGCGCGGCAGCAGCGTCTGCTCGCCGATCTCGCCTTCGCAAAACTCGATGTCCTGACCGGCATAGTGGCCGCGCTGCAAGTCTCGCCACCAGCTTCGGCCCGGCACTGTACCGCTGGTATCCGTTGTCGGTGCGCGCAGCTTGTCCAGAGTCTGCTGCAGGCGCGAAGCGATCACCGGCAGTTGGCGCCGCATCAGGGCCTGCAGTTCATCCGAACCATGCGTCTCCTGCTCCGCCGCCGCACACAGCACATTGAGCGACTGCAGCAGGTTCTTGACGTCGTGCGTCATGCGCGCGCCGGTCTCATACACCGCCTGCAAATAGGACTGCTGCTGCAGTTTCTGCTCGCGCAGCTTCGCAATGTAGAACTCGCCCAGCATCTGGCCGAGCAGATGAAAATGCCAGACCAGCGCCGGGCTCAGGTTGAACTGGGTGTAGACGCGCAATTGCAGTTCCTGATCCGCATATTCCACCGTGTTCTTGCTCGACTTGCCGAATTCGCCGGCGTAGGCGGAACTGCGCCAGGTGCCGCCGGTGATCCACGGCAACTTGCCCAGACCGGCACAGGCCTCGCGGATGAATCTTTCCGGCTGCCCTTCGGATTGCGACAGTTCAGCCAGAAAGGACAACCATTTTTCGAACGGCAGGCCGACCGATAACAGATATCTGGAAAACAACATACTCAGGCCGCCAAAGCCGGCGCGCGGATTCCAGACCAGCCCGAGCAGCAGCAATATTCCGGCGATCAGCAGCAGGCTGTAGGTGAGCGCAAACGGATAATTCACCTTGCCCAGGGTCATGAAAGCGAAACTGCCGAGCACCAGCAACGCGATGATCATGAACAGAAACGCGCTGTAAAAAAAATCCACTACCTGGGGCGTATCCCCGGTGTCGGTCTCCTTTGGAAACACCAGCATCGCCAGGAACAGCAGCGGCAGTCCATACTGCGCCAGAAGCTTCACCTCCGACGTCTGCGAAAATCCGGGCAGCAATTGCGGGAACACCCAGATGAGCAGCAGCGACACCAGATACACCAGCACCGCAAGATAGAAATTGCGCTGCCAGCGCGCCTGAAACAGGAACACCTTGCCGCCGACCACGCCGGCAAGCACGCTAAGCCACAACAACATCAGCCACCAGTTCCAGTACAGCAAGGTGAGCACGCAAACCAACACGATCGCAGAAAGTTGCGGCGGCGTCAGGCTCTGCTCGCCGCGCATGAACGGCTGCCACAAAATGAAGAGGCCGAAGTGGGCGACCATGAGGGCGCGCGCCCAGATGTCTTCCACGCCGCGCATCGCGGTAAGGTGCAGCAATACCAGCATGCCGATGAACAGCAGCCGCGAATGGCGGCCGATCAGGATGGGATAGACTCGGGTCAGAGTGGCGAATGACATGATGCCGGCGCTTGCGCTTGTTATGTTTGCAGTTTAACCTGATAAAGCGTGAAAAGTCACATTCCATCCTTGCCCGGCACCGAGCCTTTAGCGCCAGACTCGTGCACCCGCGCCATCTGGCAAATCAATCATGCTGCAACATATACTCCCAATCGCCCGTTACACCCTGCTTGAGGCGCTGCGAAACCGCCTGTTCTGGCTGGCACTGATACTCGTTGCCGCCGGGCTGGCGTTCACCCAGTTTTTGCAGCAGGTGGCGATAACCGAATCGAATCAAATTCAGGCAGCATTGCTCGCGGCGCTGTTGCGCGTGGGCGCCGTATTCATGCTCGCGAGCTTCGTCGTCACCAGCATGGTGAGGGAATTCAACGACAAGGTGATGGAATTGATTCTTTCGCGGCCGATCCGGCGCAGCAGCTATTTTTTCGGCAAACTCGCCGGGTACGCCATGGTCGCACTCGCGCTGACTCTGATTTTCAGCCTGCCGCTCATCCTGTTTGCGCCGGTGCCGCGTGCAGTGCTCTGGGGTGTGTCGCTCGCGTGTGAATTGCTGATCGTCACCTCCGTCTCGCTGTTTTGCGTGCTGTCGCTGACTCAGGTTCTTTCGGCGCTCGCTGCGGTCACCGGATTCTACCTGCTGGCCCGCGCCATCGGCGCCCTGCAAATCATCGCCGCCAATCCTCTGTCGGACAGTACGGTGCTAAGCCAGCAATTCATCAATCTGACGGTCGATGCCATTGCCTTTCTCCTGCCGGGACTGGATCGAATGACGCAGACCGGCTGGCTGATCTACAGCGCGCCGACTTCGGCAGAATTTCTAAGCCTGCTCGCGCAAACCGCCGTCTATCTGTTGTTGTTGTGCAGCGCCGCGCTGTTCGATCTGCAGCGCAAGAATTTCTGATGCGCGACGAACGCCCGCTAAGCCAGGTTTCAGCATCGGTTACGGCCCTGCTTGCGGCGGGACTTGCCTTGCAGATCGGACTGCACTACCTGACGCCGGCGCCGCAAACCAAGGCAGAAGATCTCCCATCGCCGCCCGCAGCTTCGACGCTGCGATTGGCAAGTATGGGCGAACCGATCGCCCTGGCCAAGATCTTGATGCTGTATTTGCAGGCCTTCGACTATCAGTCCGGAAGCAGGGTACCGTACAAGGATCTGGACTACGCCCGCCTGGAAGGATGGCTCGCGCGCATCCTCGAGCTGGATCCTTTAGGGCAGTACCCGCTGCTGGCGGCGGCGCGCCTTTACGCCGAGGTGCCGCGGGAAGCCAAACAGCGCAACATGATGGATTTCATCTACCGCCAGTATTTTCTCGACCCCAACCGGCGCTGGCCCTGGCTCGCCCATGCCGCCTTCCTCGCCAAACACAGGCTAAAGGATATGCAATTAGCGCTCAAGTACGCGGCCACGCTGGAAAAATATACCACTGCGAAAGACGTACCGGGCTGGGTCACGACGATGGAAATCTTTATGCGTGAGGACATGAACGAACTGGAAACCGCACGGGTGATGATCGGCGGTTTGCTCGCCAGCGGCAAAGTCACGGATCGCGCTGAGCTGATTTTTCTGAACGGCAGGCTGCGAGAAATCGAAGACCGCTTGAAAAGGGAAAGAGGAGCAGGAAAGCCTCGCCGAGGTCCTTTAACGAATTGACCGAGCGTACAGCCGTGCCCCGTCAAGTTTACGGATTCGCTCGGACAATTGTGAAATAGTCGCTAAGGTAAATTGTCAGAATATCGACATATCTGTCGGAATCCTAACGCATCCCCCTCGCTATCAGCCTCGAAAACTGTGAAATTAGTCACTTATTACGTGGCATGAATATTGCGTGCTCTTATAGGACGAACCGCTAACTATCCCAGAAGGGGGATGAAATGAAAAGCAAACAGACCGGCTTCACCCTGGTCGAAATCGCCATTGTACTGGTGATCATCGGCCTGTTGCTGGGCGGCATCCTGAAGGGCCAGGAAATGATCATTCAGGCTAAGGTCAAAAACTCGATTACCGACTTCTCCGGCGTTTCGGCCGCCTTTTACGGCTACCAGGATCGCTATCGCTCCATACCTGGTGACGATGCAAGTGCAACGCGTTGGACTACCCCCACCGCCGCTGTCGCGGGAAATGGCAATCGCATCCTTACTGGTGTGTATGGCGGCACTGGCTTCAATGGCGCTGCCCCTGCCAACGAAACCGCGCTTTGGTGGGATCACCTGCGCCGCTCGGGGTTTGTCACCGGAGGCACCGGCACGGGAAATCCAGTTAACTCGTTCAACGGCATTCTCGGGGTGCAGCAGAGCGACGGCGCCGTCCCCCTTTCGACAGCCGGCGTGCTGGGCGGCTTCACCAACCTGTTCATGTGCTCGACGATGCTCCCGGACAAGGTCGCGATCGCGCTGGATGTGCAGATGGACGACGGCAACCCCGCCAGCGGCGCGGTTCGCGGCGTTCTAGATACGACCGGATCGGCCGCAATTCCAGTGGCGGCCAGTGCATCCGGTTTCGTGGAGACCGGGACCAACGTATACACCCTCTGCCGACAATTCTAAGAAGACCTCTCGCAAAGCAAAAAACCAGCCTCAGGGCAGGTCCTGCGCCAACCCGAAAAAGCTCGCCGCGGCGAGCTTTTTCTTTTCCGCCAGACCTGCTTCCAACAGCGCTACCGATTTACCTCGGCCACAGGAGTTTGATGCTACTCAACAGAAGACCGGTACGATGTCCGGTGTGCACGCTGTAAGGGCAAGGATGCGTCAAGCAGACGCGGTGAGCCTGCTGCTCGCGGGCAGTCTCTGCCTGCTGCCATTCTTGCTGCCTTACCATCAATCTCCTATATTGAGTTTCCAGGCCGAGTGGCTGGCCGCAGCCCTCGGTACCGCCGCCATGCTAGCCATGGTGACGACCAGGCGAGGCATCGAGTTTGTCCCGGTTCCGCTGATGGCGCGCTGGTTGATTGCGTTCGCACTGTTCCTTGTGGCGCAGTCGCTTATAGGCAGTTCAAACTATGCACAACAGCCCTTGTTCGGCGCACTATATGTGCTCTACGCGGCGGTCCTCATCTGGCTCGGAGCGCAACTGGCGGCAACGGTAGGAATCGAGCGCGCTGCGATAACGCTCGCCGCATGTCTGCTGGCAGGTGCCCTGGCGAATGCTGTGGCAGGCATGGTCCAGTTTTACGGTCGCCCGGCGCTGTTGGAGGACTTCGTCGCCGAACTGCGTGGCAGCCGCAGCTACGGCAATATTGCGCAATCCAATCTGTACGCCAACTACCTTGCGCTAGGCGGAACCGCGCTGCTGTTCCTGTGGCAGCGCCACCGTTTGCGCACCCCGTATGCGCTGGCTGCAGCCTTGTTGCTGGCATGGGCCAGCGCCTTGTCCGGTTCGCGCAGCGCGCTGTTGTATGCGATGTGGTTTGCCGCGCTTGGCCTGTTTGCCGGAAAGACGCAAACCGGCGACGACGCGCGACGTCTGAAATTCGCAGCCTCGGCTTTAGCATCCGCGCTGCTGGCAGCGCATCTGGCGATACCTTGGATTAACGACGCGCTCCATCTTGGCCCCGTTAGCCCAGGCGCACTGGACCGATTGGTGGGGCTGTCGAGCGATCAAACCGAAGGGCGCTGGCAAGCTTGGCCGCTGGCGCTGCGTGTCTTCGCCGATGCGCCGATATTCGGCGCCGGCATCGGCGAGCTTGCCGGTGCCATTTTCGAATTTGGTTTTTCTCCGGAGATGGCGCGCGCAGGGGAGGTCTGGACTTCGGCACACAACCTGCCTCTGCATCTTCTGGCCGAAACCGGCGCCCTGGGGGCGGCTTTAACGCTCGGCGGGTTAGTCACCTGGTGTTGGCAGGCTGTTCGGTGCTACCTGCTCACTCCGCAACCGGCTCTCTGGTGGATCATTACCGCGGCGGGAATAGAGCTGATACATTCGATGTTCGAGTATCCGCTGTGGAACGCGCATTTTCTCGGCGTCACTGCGTTGCTTATGGGGCTGGCCACGGTGGCAGCCACGCGCGCAGGGACAGCCGCGCGTGTCAGCCGAGCGCTGGCTGCAGGCATATGCGCGGTCTTTGCGCTCACCTTGGCCCTATTGCTAAGAGACTACCTGCGACTGGACGCGACGCGCGCCACCGGCACGTCCTTGACGCTGGCGAGCCCCGCGGACAGCGAGCGCGACGCTGCGGTCATGCTCAGACTGAGCCACGGCCCGCTGGCACCGATTGCGGAACTGTGGATGTTTCTCGGCGCGCCGCTGGATCGCAGCGACCTTGCGGCCAGACTCGAGATGAGCAGGCGCGCGGCGCGCTATTCTCCATCCAATGCAGTCGTCGTGCGTAGAGCCGTGTTCCTGGCCCTTGACGGACAAGCGGATGCGGCGCAGCGCTTGCTAGTGCGCGCCCTGCGCACCTTTCCGCATTTGTGCAAGGCCAGTGTTTCGATATTGGAGCAGGCGCTCGCCGCGGACCGCGCCGCGATTGAACCCTTGCTGGCGCTGGCCAAGCATGCGAGCGGCACGGATCGTCTCTGATCTCCAGGCGCGGCCCCATCCAACCCCAAAAATGTGCCCCCTGTCACATATGAATAGGCACGAATGTTGCAGCAGTATTAAAATACAATACGTACTGCTAACCATCCCTGAAGGGGGACGAAATGAAACCCAAGCAAACCGGCTTTACCCTGGTCGAAATCGCCATCGTATTGGTAATCATCGGTCTCCTGCTCGGCGGCATCCTGAAGGGTCAGGAAATGATCATTCAGGCTAAAGTCAAGAACTCGATCACCGACTTCTCCGGCGTTTCGGCCGCCTTTTACGGCTACCAGGATCGCTATCGCGCCATCCCTGGCGACGATTCAGGCGCAACTCGGTGGACGACTCCCACTGCGGCCGTTGCGGGAAATGGCAATCGCACTCTTACCGGACTCTATGTTCCCGCGACGCCGGCCACGGACGAATCCGCCCTGTGGTGGGATCACCTGCGCCGCTCCGGGTTTGTCACGGGAGGCAGTGGCACGAATAACCCGATTAACTCGTTCAACGGCATTCTCGGCGTGCAACAGAGCGACGGCAACGCCGGGACTACCGGCGTCCTGGGTGGCTTCACCAATCTATTCATGTGCTCGACGATGCTCCCGGACAAGGTCGCGATTGCGCTGGATGTGCAAATGGATGACGGCAACCCCGCCAGCGGCGCGGTTCGCGGCGTTTTGGATACGACCGGAACAGCCGCAATTCCAGTAGCGGCAAGTGCATCCGGATTCGTGGAAACCGGGACCAACATCTACACCCTCTGCAGACAGTTCTAAGCAGGCCAAGCGCAAAAGGAAGAACCAGCCTTCGAGTCGGCCACGCAACGATCCGAAGAAGCTCGCCGCGGCGAGCTTCTTCGTTTCCTCCAAACCAGAATACATCGGCGCTGTCGATCAACGCGACCGGACAAGATTATGTTTGTCGCCCGCCTATCGGCGAATTCACGGCTCCTCGTGCGCGGCAATACTGCTCAAAGTCTCAGCCAGTTCTTGACCTGAAGTCCCGGAGCCAACTTATCCAGCGCGGCCCTACCATGTCGCGCGCGTCTTAACCAACCCGGGCCTCTCGAAATCAAGTCTGCCCAGACCTCCTCTACTTCGGAGGCGCGGTGCTCCCTGAGATAGTCCAATAGCAACCTGGCCTGGATCAGGTCTTTGCTGGACTTGGTTGCAAAGCTGCCTTCCCGTTCGCCATAGACCAGGAGCTTGTGCAGCGCATAACGCGCCGGTTGCGGCACCTTAGCCACTACGCAGCGGTCTCCGGCGAACAGCACCGACTGCTGGACGTTCTCCAGGGAAAATTCCATAAATTTGAGCGGCTGCAGGGTAATCCCCAGCTGCGGGTGCTCGTAGGGCTGCATGCCTTTGCGATGCAGCGTAGTCACGAAGTCCAGCTTGAAATCCGGTTCGCGCGGGTTCAAATAGGTGGCGCCGGCCTTCGATGCGAGACCGGAGACCGGCAATAATCCCATCTCGAGAGACTCGATGGCCTCGTGCGTTTGGACCTGAACATTGCCGGGCAGCGCGATGGATAGGCTCTTGCCCGCGTGGGCAAAGTCGATGTCTTGCGTGCGCGAACCGTCTCCCCAATGCACGCCAAGCATATTGGCGAACGCGAGGAACGCATGCGTACCGATGAGCACGCCGCCCGCGCGGAAAAAGCCGTATTCGGACAGGCGCTGCAGCACCCGCAGGTGTCGAGGCAGAATTTCGGAGCAACCCAGCGCCGCGCAGAAACGTGCCAAGGGACCCAGGGCGTTCACGGCCGATGGTTGCGCCTTGCGCGCCATCAGTACATGCACAGGAACCGTGTCCGGTCCAACAAATACCTGACGCAACTTGCCGGAGGGCTCGGTGTACTGGAAATACCAGTACTTGGCCCCGCGCACGGTCTTCGATGCGAACGAACCCGGCAGATCGGCGACACTGCGCACGTGTTCAGCGCTCAGCGCTGCTTCGAGCAATTGTGCGTACGCCGTCTGGGCAGTCAGCGAGAGTTCAACAAAGGAGGCCATATTGCTATACTAGCATAGCAGATTAACTAGTATAGCATACAACTATACTAGCATAGACAGAATCTTAGTATAGCTGCGAAGCGCCTCGATCCCCCTATTTCGTCCCCTGCAGCAGGCGTATCTCCGCAGCGGCAAGGCCATCGGGTTCGCCCAGCACCACCACCACGTCACCGGCTTCGAAGCGGGTCTCCGGACCAGGCTCACCGACGCGGATGCCGCGCCGGCGAACCCGCGTCACGGCGGCGCCGAGCGCCGGCAGGTCGAGTTCGGCCAGGGTGCGTCCGATGGCATAGGCGCCCTGGATCAGGGTCACCGAATGCAGGCGCGGCTGACGGTGCTCGGCCGCATCGACGACCGCGTCGCCTTCGCCATGAAAAAAGCCGCGCAGCAGGCTGTATCGGCTGTTGCGCACCTCGCGCACGCGATGCACGACGCGCGCCAGCGGCACGCCCATCAGCACCAGCGCATGGCTGGCGAGCATCAGGCTGGACTCAAACGCATCGGGCACCACCTCGGCGGCTCCGGCCGCCTGTAACTGGTCCATGTCCGTATCGTCCAGGGTGCGCACGATCACCGGCAGCGCCGGGTTGATCGCATGGGCGTGATGCAGAATCTTGATTGCCGCCTGAGTGTCCGGAAACGAAATCACCAGCGCGCTCGCCCGCGCCAGGCCCGCAGCAATCAATGCTTCGCGCCGCACGCCATCGCCATAAACCACGGATTCGCCGGCGGCGGCGGCCTCGCGCACGCGTTCCGGATCCAGGTCCAGCGCGACGTAGCCAATGCCTTCCTGTTCGAGGAAGCGCGCCAGATTCTGGCCGGTGCGGCCGTAACCGCACAGCACCACGTGTTTCGCCACCCGCATGCCAGACACGGCGATCTGATGCAACGCGAGCGAGCGCAGCATCCATTCCGAGGCGACGAAACGCAGCACCAGCTTATCGCTGTAGTGGATCATGAAAGGTGCGCTCAGCATGGACAACAGCATCGCCGCCAGGATCGGTTGCAGCAGCGACTGGTCCACCAGCCGCACCCCGCCCGCCAAGGCTAGCAGCACGAATCCGAATTCCCCCGCTTGCGCCAGCGCCAGCGCGGTGCGCAAGGCAGTGCCCGGCGTCGCGCCGAACCATCGCGACAGCAGGGCGATCGTGGCAAATTTGAACAGCACCGGGGCAATGAACAGAAGCACCACCAGGGCAAACCGGTCGGCGACCACGGACAAGTTCAGCTGCATGCCGATGGTGACGAAGAACAAACCCAGCAACAAGTCTCGGAACGGCTTGATGTCCTCTTCCACCTGCTGCCGGTATTCCGTTTCGGAAATCAACATTCCCGCCAGAAACGCGCCCAGCGCCAGCGACAAGCCGGCAAGCTCGGTGGCCCAGGCCAGTCCCAGGGTAATCAGCAGCACGTTGAGCACGAACAACTCGTGCGAGCGCCGCTTCGCTACGACGTGGAACCAGCCGCGCATCAGCTTCTGGCCGGCGAACAGGATCACGAACAGCACCACCGCGGCTTTGGCCAGTGCCAGCGCCAGCACGGGCAGGAGATTCTCCGCCGGCTGCGCCAGCGCCGGAATCAGGATCAGGAGCGGCACCACGGCCAGATCCTGAAACAGCAGAACGCCGATGATCTCGCGTCCATGGGCAGATTCGATCTGCATGCGCTCGGCCAGCAGCTTGCTGACGATGGCGGTCGAGGACATGGCGAGCGCACCGCCCAGGGCAAAACCGAGTTGCCACGGGTAGCCCAGAGCCCAGGCGGCCGCCGTAGGCACAATCAAAGTGAGCATCACCTGCCCCATTCCCAGGCCGAACACCAGACGGCGCATGTTGAACAGCTTGGGCAGGCTGAATTCCAGGCCGATGGAAAACATCAGGAATACCACGCCGAACTCGGCCAGATGGGCATAGCCGGATTCCTCGCTCGCCGGGATCCAGTGCAGGGCATGCGGCCCGATGGCCACCCCGACCAGCAGATACCCCAGCATCGGTGGCAGGTGCAGGCTGCGCGCCAGCACCACCACCAACACCGCGCTAGCCAGCAGCACCAGCACCAGTTCAAGGGAATTGCTCATCGGATGCCGGGCCTGGAAAGGAGGGAATCGGGGCTCTGATATACTTTGACCTATGATACCTGCAGCATCCCGCATCGACAAAATGTCACCGTCCAAGACCGCACTCGATCTGGCGAAGCAGGTGCTCGCCATTGAAGCCGAAGCGATCCAGGGCCTGGCCGCGCGCCTGGACCAAAGCTTTCTCGACGCCGTGGCGCTGCTGCTCAATTGCAACGGTCGCGTCGTGGTCAGCGGCATCGGTAAGTCCGGCCACATCGCGCGCAAGATCGCCTCCACCATGGCGAGCACCGGAACCCCGGCCTATTTTGTGCATCCGGCCGAAGCCAGCCACGGCGACATCGGCATGATCGCGCGCAATGACGTGCTGATTGCGCTGTCCAACTCCGGCGAAAGCGAGGAGTTGCTCACGATCCTGCCGATGCTCAAGCGCCAGGGCGCGTTCCTCATTGCCATTACCGGCAATGCCAGCTCGTCGCTGGCGCGCGAGGCCGATGTGCACCTGGACGCGCACGTCGACAAGGAAGCCTGCCCGCTGAACCTGGCTCCCACCGCAAGCACCACCGCGGCACTGGCCCTGGGCGATGCGCTGGCGGTGGCGCTGCTCGATGCCAAGGGCTTCGGCGCCGAGGATTTTGCCCGCTCGCATCCGGGCGGCGCACTGGGGCGGCGCCTGCTCACGCACGTCAGCGACGTGATGCGCAGCGGCGAAGATATCCCGTCCGTGCCCGATTCCGCCGGCTTTGCCGAAACGCTACTGGAGATGACGAAGAAGCGCCTGGGTATGACCGCCGTGCTCGATGCCGCCGGGCGCGTCAGCGGCATATTCACCGACGGCGACCTGCGCCGGACCTTGGCGCGCGTGGATGACGTCAAGGCCGCGCGCGTCGCCGACATCATGACCCGCAATCCGCGCACCATACGCCCGGAAAAGCTGGCGGTAGAAGCGGTGCAGATCATGGAGGAGAGCAAGATCAACCAATTGCTGGTAGTGAGCAGCGACGGCAGGCTCGTCGGCGCGCTGAACATGCACGACCTGTTCCAGGCGAAGGTCATCTGAGCGAGATGGAGGACGCGCGGCAGCACGGCGGCCCGGAGCGCGAGCGCAGCCCTTTGGATGGCGCGCGCGGGCGCGACCTCATGGATGGCGCGCGCGCGCGCGCCAAGTGCCTGAAGCTGATGATATTCGACGTGGACGGCGTGATGACCGACGGTACCCTCTACTACTCCGAGCACGGAGAGGAACTGAAGGCATTCAATATCCAGGATGGCCATGGCATCAAGATGCTCAGACAACAAGGGGTGGAGGTCGCGCTGATCAGCGGCAGGCGCTCGCGCGCGGTGGAACTGCGCGCTGCGAACCTCGGCATCACGCACCTGTTCCAGGGAGCGGAGGACAAGCGCGAGGCCTACGCGGCGCTGCTGGCGCAGCTCGGTCTCCCCGCCCCGCAAACCGGGTACATGGGCGACGATCTGATCGATCTGCCGCTGATCACCCGCTGCGGCTTCGCCGCCACCGTATCCGCGGCGCCTGAAGCCGTGCGCAGCCGCAGCCACTATATTGCGCTGGCGCCCGGCGGGCACGGCGCGGTACGCGAAGTGTGCGAATTCATCCTTGACGCGCAGGGATTACTTGCGCGCGCCATCGAGGCCCATCTGTTGTGAGCCCGATACGATGATCGCTGGATGATGAGACGGGACCGCGCCTACAATCTGTTTCCGCTGCTGCTGATTCTGGCGCTGGCAGCGGCCAGCCTGTGGCTGGAGCGCGCGGTACAGCCACCGGAGCGCGATCGCTCGGGCAAATCGCGGCATGACCCGGATTTCATTGCCGAGGATTTCGGCATCGTCAAAATGAACGCGGCCGGCAAGCCCGAATACACGCTCTCCGCCGAACGCATGCAGCATTTCCCGGACGACGAGACTACCAGCGTTGTGGCACCGCGCCTGGTGCAGCGCCACGACAACGCGCCCGCCATCATCGTGCGCGCCGACCGCGGCCTCGTTTCCAAGAACGGCGATGAAGCCAATTTCCATGGCAATGTGGTGGTGATACGCGAAGCCGCCAAAGGACAGGACGAACTGCGCGTGCAGACCGAATCCCTGCAGGTCCTTCCCGACCGCAATCTGGCCCGCACCGACAAGGCGGTGGTCATTACCGAAGGCCGCTCGCGGCTTGCCGGGATCGGCATGGAACTGAACAGCAAGACACGGCAATTCGCACTGCGCTCACAGGTCAGGGGCACCTTCAATGCTGGAAATTAGTCGTCGCCATCTCGGCAACAATATACGGGAATCCAGGTGGGAACGAAACGCTCCCTCCCCTTCCTTTGCCCCTCATCCTCCCCTCAGGCAAGAGACCGTCTTGGTGATTCTGAAACGGATACTGTTACTGCTGTGCTTAGTCCTGGGCATCGCAGCGCCGGCGCAAGCGGAACGCCTGGATCGGACCAAACCGATCAACCTCGAGTCCGACAGCATGCGCGTGGACGACGCGCAGAAGACCAGCGTGTTCGAGGGTAAAGTGGTGATGACACAGGGGACGTTGACGATACGCGCCGACCGGATTACGGTGCGCCAGGACAAGGAGGGCAATCAGTACGGCACCGCCATCGGCAATCCTGCCAGCTTCCGCCAGAAGCGCGACGGCGCCAGCGAGTACATCGAGGGCGAAGCCGAACGCATCGAATACAACGGCAAGATCGACAAAGTGGAATTCTTCAATCGCGCACGGTTGAAGCGCGAGCCGGCGGACGAGGTGCACGGCAACTATATCTCCTACGATTCCCACACCGAATATTTCACCGTAACGGGCGGAGCCGGTCCAGGCGCAAGCGCCGGCACCGACGGCAGGGTGCGTGCGGTGATTCAGCCGCGCAATATTGGCGAAGACAGCGAAAAGGCGCCCGTTTCGGGCGCACCCAAACGATAGCCAGGACCGATATCTGCGCGTCCCAAATTTTGCATCCCGCACGCGTAAGGAGCGGGCACCCAACAGGCGTCCTTAGAGGATCAAGTCAATCAAGACCCGATAAGTATCGATGAGTCAGCTCAAAGCCAGCAATTTGAAGAAACGCTACAAGTCGCGCACCGTAGTACAGGACGTATCGATCGAAGTCCAGAGCGGCGAGGTGGTCGGCTTGCTCGGGCCAAACGGCGCCGGCAAGACTACCTGCTTCTACATGATGGTCGGATTGGTACGCCTGGACGGCGGCAGCATCAGCCTGGAAGGCAAGGAGATCAGCCACTTTCCGATCCACCGCCGGGCACGGCTGGGACTATCGTATCTACCGCAGGAAATGTCGGTATTCCGGCGGTTGACCGTAGAAGAAAACGTGCAGGCGGTGCTTGAATTGCAGCAGCTGTCCGAAGCGGAAATCGAAGATCGCCTGGAAAATCTGCTGCGCGAACTCAATATCACGCATTTGCGCAACAATCCGGCACTGTCGCTCTCCGGCGGCGAGCGCCGGCGCGTCGAGATCGCCCGCGCGCTCGCCACGCGCCCGAGCTTCATCCTGCTCGACGAACCATTCGCCGGCGTGGATCCGATTGCAGTGCTCGATATCCAGAAGATCATCGGCTTTCTGAAGGAGCGGGGCATCGGCGTGCTGATAACCGATCACAACGTGCGCGAAACCCTGGGCATCTGCGACCACGCCTACATTATCAACGAAGGATCAGTCCTGGCGCAGGGCAAGCCGGATGAAATCGTCTATAATGAGAGCGTGAGAAGAGTGTATCTGGGAGAGCATTTCCGCATGTAGCCGTCTGGCTACGCTCCCGCTCAACATGAAACAAACCCTGCAACTCAAGCTGTCGCAACAGCTGACCCTGACGCCTCAGTTGCAGCAATCCATCCGGCTGCTGCAACTGTCCACCTTGGAGTTGAACCAGGAGTTGGAAACCATCCTGATGGAAAACCCGCTGCTGGAACGCGACGACTTGGAGCAGGAGCCCGTGCCGGCGCCGCCCAATGGCGCCGGCGGCGAGGAGTACGCCGCCCCTGACCGCGAGGCGACCGCCGGCGAAGCGGCTGCGAGCGAGCAGCCCGAAAAAGACAGCGCCGACATCGACTGGTCCAGCGACGCGCCGGCTTCGGCCGCACGCCGCGAGGACGGCGACGAGTCGGAATATCCGCAGCTTGCGGCCAGCACCCCGACGCTGGGCGAGTACCTGATGCAGCAGATTGCGCTCAGTCAGTTGCCGGATCGCGACAAGAGCGTGGTCAACACCCTGATCGCGGCGCTGGACGAAGGCGGATACCTGTCGCAGAGCCTGGAAGAAATCGCCGCATTGCTGCCGCCCGAGTTGGAAGTCGGGATCGATGAACTTCAGATCGGGCTTCACTATCTGCAGAGTTTCGACCCCACCGGCGTCGGCGCGCGCACGCCCGCCGAATGCCTGGAGCTCCAGCTAAAAGCCCTGCCACCGGACACACCGGCACGCGGACTTGCGATCGGCATCGTCCACGACCAACTGCAGGCGCTCGCGGCACACGATTTCGCGCGCCTGAAACGGCTGTTTCAGTGCGACGACGACAGCCTGCGCGAGGCGCAGCACCTGATTCAGAGTCTGAATCCCCATCCCGGCGCCGCCTACTCCGCGAACGAAACGCGCTACATCGTGCCCGATGTCATCGTGAAAAAGGTGAAGAACGAATGGGTCGCCGCGCTAAACCCGGATGCAATGCCCAAACTTCGCGTCAACCGCATGTATGCGGAAATCCTGCAGAACAAGATGCATTCGGCCGGCGCTCAGATGTCCAATCAATTGCAGGAAGCGCGCTGGCTGATCAAGAATGTGCAACAGCGGTTCGAAACGATCTTGCGAGTGGCGCAGGCAATCGTGGACCGGCAGCGCCATTTCTTCGACCACGGGGAAGTGGCGATGCGGCCGCTGGTGCTGCGTGAAATCGCCGACACGCTGGGACTGCACGAATCCACCGTGTCGCGCGTCACCACGCAAAAATTCATGGCCACGCCGCGCGGTATTCTGGAGCTGAAATACTTTTTCGGCAGCCACGTCGCCACCGAAACCGGCGGCATCTGTTCGGCTACCGCAATCCGCGCGCTGCTGAAGCAACTGGTAAGCGCCGAGGACTGCAAAAGACCGCTTTCCGACAGCAAGATTGCCCAGATTCTGGGCGAACAGGGCATCGTCGTGGCGCGCCGCACCGTGGCCAAGTACAGGGAGTCGCTGAGCATTCCACCGGTCAGCATGCGTAAATCGTTGTAGCAGGTCAATTCAGGATTGCCGAAATGGATTCTGATCTGGGGCAGCATGAGGGGCGAGGCAGGCGAGAGGTCCATCCGTTCCCTCCCGGATCCCCTGATATTGGGTTTTGCTCGTATTCTTAAAGGAGTCGCAGATGAACGTTCAAGTCAGTGGTCATCATGTCGAAGTCACGCAGGCCATTCGCGATTACGTCCTGTCCAAGCTGGAGCGGATCAAGCGGCATTTTGAACAGGTCATCGACATTAACGTCATCTTGTCCGTACAAAAGCTGAGACAGAAGGCGGAAATCAGTGTGCACATGCGCGGCAAGGACATCCACGTCGAGAGCGACGATGAGGACATGTATGCGGCCATCGACCTGATGATGGACAAACTGGACCGGCAGATCATCAAACACAAGGACAAAGCCTATTCCCACCCCCACGACGCCCTAAAACGCCAGCCGGCGGAGGAATGATTCAGGCGTCCGAATTGCGGTAAAATGCCCCGTTTTCCGGCGCCGCCCGTCCAGTCACTAGGCGCCGGAGCCCCGCTCTCCCACTTGCGTCCCGCCATGAACCTCATTTCAAAACTACTGCCGCCCTCGAACATCGTCCTCGACCTCGAGGTGAGCAGCAAGAAGCGCATGTTCGAACAGGCTGGCCTGATATTCGAAAATAACCAGGGTGTCGCGCGCAGCCTGGTGTTCGACAGCTTGTTTGCGCGCGAGCGCCTGGGCTCCACCGGCCTGGGCCAAGGCGTCGCCATTCCGCACGGCCGCATCAAGGGCTTGCGCGAGGCCGTCGCCGCGTTTGTGCGGCTCGGCACGCCGGTGCCCTTTGACGCCCCGGACGGCAAACCGGTCAAGCTGCTGTTCGTGCTGCTGGTTCCAGAACAAGCGACCGAGCAGCACCTGCAAATTCTATCGGAGTTGGCACAGATGTTCTCCGACCAGGATCTGCGCGAACAGTTGACCCAGACGCAAGATGCAGGCAGCCTGCACCACCTCATCAGTTCCTGGCAACCCGATGTTACAAACCAGCATAGCGCGGCTGTATGACGACAATGCCGCCAAGCTCGGTCTAAGCTGGGTCAGCGGCCGCGGCGTCGACGCGCAGCCGGTGCGCCGTGACAGTGCCGACGCCGTGGCGCTGATCGGCCATCTGAATCTCATCCATCCCAACCGCATCCAGGTCTTGAGCCGGCGCGAGCTTGCTTATATCGATGGCTATAGTGGCGACGGCGCCGCCCAGGTGATCGCCAATTTGTTTGCGGCCGAACCGGCTGCCATTATTTTTACCGACGGTATCAGCGCGCCGCCGGCCTTGCTTAGCGCTGCCGCGGCGAACCGCGTGCCGGTGCTGTCGACGGCGACCGCAGCGGACATCGTCATCGACACCCTGCGCCGTTATCTTGCAAAGATTCTGGCGGATTCGACCTCCAGGCACGGCGTGTTCATGGACGTTCTCGGCCTCGGCGTGCTGATTACCGGCGAATCGGGAGTAGGCAAGAGCGAATTGGCGTTGGAGCTGATCAGCCGCGGTCATGGCCTGGTGGCGGACGACGTGGTCGAGATTTCGCGCATCGCTGCCAAAACTCTGGAAGGACGTTGCCCGCCCATACTCAAGGATTTCCTCGAGGTGCGCGGCCTCGGCGTGCTCAATATCCGCACCATTTTCGGGGAAACCGCAGTGCGGCCGAAAATGAATCTCAAGCTAATCGTGCATCTGGAAAAATCGGGACAAACTGGAGCCGCCCCGGGCGAGCGCTTGCCGCTGCACGAACTCGCCGAGGACATCCTCGGCATTTCCATGCGCAAGATTATCGTTCCGGTCGCCGCCGGTCGCAACCTCGCGGTGCTGCTCGAGGCGGCGGTGCGAAATTACATTCTGCAGCTGCGCGGTATCGACAGCACCCAGGAGTTCATCGCCCGGCAGCAAGGCGAAATGAAGCGCGGGGTCAGCTGATTCACGGGATGGCCTGAGACCGGCCGCAAGCTGGCGCCGGCACCGCTCGCGCCCTTTTTGTTTTCCGCGCCCGAGTGATATCCTGCCGACATGCAACTGGTACTGATCAGCGGCCTTTCCGGCTCGGGCAAGAGCGTTGCGCTCAATGTCCTGGAAGACAGCGGCTACTACTGCGTGGACAATCTCCCGGTGGCGTTCGTGGTGCCGCTGCTCGAGTCGCTCGCCGGTTCCGGCCATGAGCGCGTCGCCCTCTCCATGGATGCGCGCAGCGGCGACTCGGTACGGCAGTTGCCGCAGACCGTCGCCGCGCTCAAACAAAAAGGCTTGGACGCAAGGCTGCTGTTCCTGGAGGCCAAGGACGAAACGCTGATCAAACGTTTTTCCGAAACGCGGCGGCGCCACCCGCTGAGCGAAGGCGGTCTGACCGTGGCTGAATGCATCGCGCGCGAGCGCGAACTGCTGGGCGAAATAGCCGAATCGGGCCATCACATCGACACCAGCGAACTCTCGCCCAATACCCTGCGCAGCTGGATCAAGAACCTGGTCGAAGTCGACCGCTCGCGCCTGACGCTGCTGTTCGAGTCGTTCGGCTTCAAGCAGGGCATACCGCTGGATGCCGATTTCGTGTTCGACGTGCGCTGCCTGCCCAACCCCTATTACGAACCGGGCCTGCGCGACCTGACCGGGCGCGACGCCGCAGTTGCAACGTTCCTGGAGACGAGCGAATCGACGCAGAACATGTACCGCGACATACACGCCTTCATCGCCACCTGGCTACCCGCGTTCGTGCGCGAAAACCGCAGCTACCTCACCGTTGCGATCGGCTGCACCGGCGGTCAGCACCGTTCGGTATATATCGCCGAACGACTCGGCGCCGCCTTCGGCGCCGACTACCAGGTGATGCTCCGGCATCGGCAAATCCGTTAAGCAGGACTAGCCGCCCTGCCGCAGCCTGAATCGCTGCAACTTGCCGGTTTCGGTGCGCGGCAGCGCAGCCGCGAACTGGATCGCGCGCGGATACTTGTAGGGCGCGATGACTTTCTTCACGAACTCCTGCAATTCCTTCACCATCGGCTCGTTGCCGGTATAGCCGGACTTCAGCACTACCCACGCCTTGACGATCCGTCCGCGCTCCGTGTCGGGAACGCCGACCACGCCGCATTCGGCCACCGCCGGATGCTGCAGCAGCGCGCCCTCCACATCCGGCCCGGCGATATTGTAGCCGGCGGAAATGATCATATCGTCGGTGCGCGCCTGATAGTGGAAATAGCCGTCGGCGTCCATCTTGTAGGCGTCGCCGGTCACGTTCCAGCCGCGCATCGCTCCCTCCGAGATCACATAGTCCTTCTGGCGCAGATCGGCGAGATAGCGGCAACCGGTAGGCCCCTTCACCGCGAGGCGTCCCACGATCCCCGGCGCGCAGGGCTTACCTTCATCGTCGATTACCTGCGCCTGGTAGCCGGGGATCGCATAGCCGGTGGCGCCGCGGCGCACGCGTTCGGGCGTATGCGAGATGAAAATATGGATCATCTCGGTCGCGCCGATACCGTCGATGATTTCGATGCCGCTCGCCTCCTTGAACAGCTGCCGCGTCGCATCGGGCAAGGCCTCACCTGCTGACACGCACTTTTTCAAACTCTTCAGTTTGTGGTTGGCGTAGAGACCGGCCATCTGGCGATAATAGGTCGGGGCGGTAAAGCAGATTGTCGCCCTGAACTTCTCGATGGCTGCCAGCAGGTCGTCCGGCGTGAGCCTTTCGATCAGCACCGTGGATGCGCCAAAGCGCATGGGAAAGCACAGCAGGCCGCCGAGGCCGAAGGTGAAGGCAAGCGGCGGCGTGCCGCAGAATATGTCGCCGCCAGCGGGCTTGAGGCAGGAGCGCGGGAAGCAGTCGCACATGGCGAGCACGTCGCGGTGAAAATGGACCGTGCCTTTGGGCTGGCCGGTAGTGCCGGAGGTAAAGGCGATCAGGCAAATGTCGTCGGCCGCGGTATCGACGTTTTGATAGGCGACTGGCTTCGCCGCTAGCCTTTGCTCGAGCGAACCTGCGCCGCCGTCGTTGAAATAGAGCACCTGCTCCAGGTCCCGGCACTCGGCTACCACCAGTTCCATCTCGTCCTTCAATCGAAAATCGCACAGCGCGGCGCCGACTCTGGCTTTGTCGACGATTTGCCGCAGCTCCGCCGCGCGCAGCAAGGGCATGGTGGGCACGGCGATCAGCCCCGCCTTGACTACCGCGAACCAGCAGGCAGCCATCATCGGATTATTGGGCGCGCGCAGCAGCACGCGGTTCCCGGGCACCAGGCCCAGATCCTCGGTCAGCACCTGCGCAATCTGGTTGGCCCGGTGCAGCAGCTGGCGATAAGTGCAGGCATAGGCCTTGCCATCGATCAAGCTACGGATCACCGTGCGTTCGCCGCGTCCGCCTGCGACCATTTTGTCGAGCAGCTCGGCGGCGCAGTTCAGACGCTTCGGATACTGCAACTCGGGCAATTCGAATATCAGTTCGGGCCACAGGTTCCGCGGTGGCAGATGATCCCTGGCAAACGTATCTACATGCGCGGTGTAGGCCATGGATGGACTTCCCCTTTAACTGCCTTTCAATGTTTCGCGGGCGATGATCAGCTTCTGCACTTCGGTCGCGCCCTCGTAGATGCGCAGCGCGCGAATTTCGCGGTACAGCTTTTCCACCGGATAGCCTCGTACCACGCCCAAGCCGCCGAACATCTGCAGCGCGCGATCGATCACCTGCTGCGCCGACTCGGTCGCCACCATTTTCGCCATCGCCGCTTCGCGCGTGCAGCGCTCGCCCTTGACGTCGCGCAGCCACGCGGCGCGGTAAGTGAGCAGCGCCGCGCTGTCTATCGCCGTGGCCATCTCCGCGATCGCGGCCTGCGTGAGCTGAAAGTCGGCCAGCGTCTGGCCGAACATTTTGCGCGCCTTGGCGCGCGCGAGCGCCTCGTCGAGGGCGCAGCGCGCGAATCCCAGCGCCGCGGCGGCGACCGAGGCGCGAAAGATGTCCAGCGTCTGCATCGCGACCTTGAAGCCCTGCCCCGGTTCGCCCAGGCGCTGCGCCGCGCTCACGCGGCAGCCGGTGAAGCGCAGGCTCGCCAGCGGGTGCGGCGCGATGAGCTCGATGCGCGCCGCAACCTCGAGGCCGGGCGTATCCGCATCGACGACGAACGCGCTGATGCCGCGGGCACCTGCGGCTTCACCGGTACGGGCGAACACGCAATAGAAATCGGCGATGCCGCCATTGGAGATCCAGGTCTTGCCGCCGTCGAGCACATAGTGCCCACCGTCGCGGCGCGCGCTGGTGGTCATGGCGCCGACGTCCGAGCCGGCATCGGGTTCCGACAGCGCAAACGCGGCGATGGCCTCGCCCCGGGCGACGCGCGGCAGATAGCGGCGTTTGAGTTCTTCGCTGCCGGCGATGGCAATCGCGCCCGACCCCAATCCCTGCATGGCGAAAGCGAAATCGGCCAGCCCCTCGTGGCGCGCCAGCGTTTCCCGGGCAATGCACAGCGAACGCGAATCGATGCGCTCGGTAACTCCGCCGTAGGCTGCGGGCACGCAGTACCGCAGCCAGCCGTCGCGCCCCAAGCGCGCAACCAGATCGCGGCAAAGCGCATCCACGTCTGCCGCAGGCTGCGGATGCACGAGGTTCGCTGCCGCCCACGCTTCAAGTTCGTCGGCAAGCCGGCGCTGCGGCGCTTCGAAGAACGGCCAGTCGAGATAGGTTCTGTCGCTCATGGGTTCGGCACTCCTGCGCTAGCTGATGGTCGTCGCGAGAAAGGACAAGGTGCGTCCGTGAGCGAGCGCCGAACTCTGCTGGTCCCAGGCGGCGCGGTCCCAGCAGTTAAAGCCGTGATCTGCACCGGGATAGACGTCGATACGCACGTTGTTGCGCCCGGCGAAGGTCTGCTTCACCGCCTCGACCGCCGCTGCCGGAATGTAGCTGTCGTTGCCGGCAAAATGGAACAGCAGCGGACATTTTATTTTTCCGGCCTCTTCGAGCCTGGTGTGGATGCCGCCGCCGTAATAGCACACCGCCGCATCGACGCCCGCGTTGGCGGCACAAAGGTAGGAGAACATTCCGCCCATGCAGTAGCCGATCGAGCCCACTTTGCCCGTACATTCGGGCAGGCTGCGCAGCGCGCCGACCGTGGCAGCGAGATCCTTCACCGCCGCGGCACCATCCATTTTCTGCATGTACTCGATGCCTTTCTGGAAATCTTCCTGGCCATAGCCCAGATCGACCATTGGCTGCAGGCGCCAGAACAAGTCGGGGGCGAGCACGGTATAGCCGTCGCTTGCATACTGGTCGGCCACTGCGCGCACGTGCGCGTTGACGCCGAATATCTCCTGGATCAAGACGATGCCAGGCCCCTTACCTGCCTTTTCCGCTTGCCGAGGCAGCGACAGATAGCCTTTGAAGCGACCCCCGTCCTGGGCCTTGATATCGATCCAACGCGAGTTCATTTGCATCCCCCTTTGTTATTGCGCGATGTCTCAGGCAGTCAATATATTGGGGCTGGGGTATTTGTGCAAGCGCGAGCCGCGCGCGCTGCACGACCGCAGCCGCGCCCGGATGCGTGCGCGCCAGGCTGCCGTTTCAACGATAATCGCGGCTCTCATGACTAATCGGGCGGTATTCCTGTTGTCGCTCGCGGCGTTCGCGAGCGCCGCGAGCCTGCGCGCAACCGACACGCTGCTGCCCCAACTCGCGATTGAATTCTCGACGACCACCGGGAGCGCGGCCGCGGTGGTGACCGCGTTCGCCGTGTCCTATGGTTTGCTTCAGGCCGTCTATGGGCCACTGGGCGATCGCTACGGCAAATACCGCCTGGTATGCGCTACCACGCTCGCTTCGGCGCTTGGAACCTTCGCCTGCGCCTGGGCACCCGGCCTGGATATCCTCATCATCGCGCGCTTCGTCGCCGGCGCGACCGTAGGCGCGCTGATTCCGCTGTCGATGGCGTGGATCGGCGACGTGGTCGCCTATGGCGAGCGCCAGGCACTGATCGCGCGCTTCCTGCTCGGGCAGATTCTCGGCACCGCCTTCGGTCAATCCGTCGCCGGCTTACTGGCCGAGCAGTTCGGCTGGCGCGCGATATTCATCGTGCTCGGCGTGCTCTATCTGATCGTCGGCGCACTGCTGCTCGCGGAGTTGCGCGCCAACCCGGTCACGCGCCAACCGCCGGGAGACGCCACCGCCAGCATCCGCTCCGGTCTCGCGCGCATGGCTGGCCTGCTCGCGCACCGCTGGGTCCGCATCATCGTCGGCACGGTGTTTCTCGAGGGCATGATCATGTTTGGTTCGATCGCGTTCATACCGGTGCACCTGCAGCAGCATTTTTCCCTGGGACCGGCGGTTGCCGGCGCCATGGTCACCGCCTACGCGGCGGGCGGCGTACTGTACGCGCTCGGCGCGCGGCGCTTCGTCGCCGGACTGGGCGAAAGCGGCCTCGCCCTCTGCGGCGCGCTGATCCTTGGCCTGGGCTATCTGCTGCTGGCGTTCGCGCCTGTGGCATGGGCGAGCCTGCCCGGCATACTGCTCATCGGTGTCGGCTTCTATATGCTGCACAACACGCTGCAGGTCAACGCCACCCAGATGGCGCCGGCGGCCCGCGGTGCGGCGGTGTCGTTGTTCGCGCTGTGCCTTTTTACCGGCCAGTCGCTTGGCGTCTGGCTCGCCGGACGGGTGGTCGATGCTTACGGCACCGAGCCGGTATTCATCGCGGCAGCGCTGGGCCTGGTCCTGCTCGGCTTGAATTTTCGTCGATTGTTGAAGCAGCATAAGCAGCACTCGGCAGCCGCATGAATTCGGATAAGCCGTAGCCGTTGCGCGCTGCGCGCGCCAACCGTGCGTTCGGTACGGATGAAAACCATCCGTACCGAATGCACGGTTATGGGTAAAACCAAAGGCAGCGGGGGTTTCATACAAGATCGTCGGTTGCGCACGGATAAGCTTTTCATCCGGGCGCAATCGACGATCCGCGCGGACGGGTTCTCGTCCGCGCAACAACTCCATCCTGCA
>Ga0334722_10001824_pt1 | contig 25470 bp, 23 predicted proteins | sample C3_bottom_MG_FD_207210 | JGI IMG/M metagenome (GOLD analysis project Ga0334722, IMG submission 207210) | Sediment microbial communities from Yellowstone Lake, YNP, Wyoming, USA - C3_bottom | ecosystem: Environmental > Aquatic > Freshwater > Lake > Sediment | place: USA: Wyoming | collected... | reverse complement strand
GGAAACCTTCGTCCTCAACCTGGGTCCGCAGCATCCCGCCACCCACGGGGTTTTGCGGGTCAAGTTGACCATGGACGGCGAATATATCAAACACGCCGAACCGGTTCTGGGTTATATCCACCGGATGCATGAAAAGATGGGCGAGAACCGGACCTGGGCCCAGTTCATGCCCAACACCGGGCGGCTCGATTACCTGGGGGCGCTCTCCTATAACCACGGCTACGCCCAGGTGGTGGAGCGGGCCGCCGGCATCGAGGTGCCGGAGCGGGCCGAGTATATCCGGGTGATCACCGTCGAACTGAACCGGATCGCCAGTCATCTCCTCTGGTACGGCGCCTTCGTCCTCGACCTGGGGGGCTTTACCCCGCTGCTCTATGCCTTTGATGACCGCGAACATATTCTTGATCTGCTGGAGTCGGTGACCGGCTCCCGGCTGACCTTCTGCTATTTCCGCTTTGGCGGGGTTTATAACGATATCGATGACGACTTCATTGCTGGCACTCGGGCCTTCATCAAGCGGATGCGCAGCCGTTTGCCCGACTATCACAACCTGGTGACCAAGAACGTCATAATGATCAACCGCCTCAAGGGGGTCGGGCCGATCTCCGCCGAGATGTGCCGCCGTTACGGCGCCACCGGCCCGGTGCTGCGCGGCTCCGGTGTCTGTTACGATGTCCGCAAGAACGAACCCTACTCGGTTTACCCCGAGCTGGATTTTGATATTCCGGTCTATTCCGAGTGTGACTCCATGGCCCGCTACATGGTGCGGATGGATGAGATCGAGCAGAGCCTGCGGATCGTCGAGCAGGGGCTGGACAAACTGCCGGTGGGGCCGGTGATGGCCGAGAAGGCCCCCAAGATCATCAAACCGCCAGCGGGTGACTATTACGCGGCGGTGGAAGCGGCGCGGGGCACCTTCGGGATTCGGGTGGTTAGCGACGGCACCAATACCCCTTATCGCCTGAAGTTGCGCTCCCCGACCTTCTCCAACCTGAGCCTGTACGGCGAGGCCTGCCAGGGCATGTTGCTGGCTGATGCCCTGGCCCTGATGGGCAGCTTGGATCTGGTAATTCCTGAGATCGACCGTTAAGGAGATCGAGTTATGGCACTTCTGGAAATGGAACCATTGCGGCTGCTGATCTTTTTGGTCGGCCTGATCGCCTTTGCCGCCTTGAACGCCGCCTATCTGGTCTGGCTGGAACGGAAGGTTGCCGCCCATATCCAGTGCCGGATCGGACCCAAGGAGGTCGGGCCCTTTGGGCTCCTGCAGCCTCTGGTTGACGGCCTCAAACTGATGAGCAAACAGCTCTTGCTCCCGGCCGGGATTGATCCGGTGCTCTTTAAAGTCGCCCCGCTCCTGGTTCTGGTGCCAGCGGTGATGTCCTTTGTCACCATTCCCTTTGGGGAAAATTTGGCCGCCCGGAATATCGATCTTGGCCTATTGATGATCTTCGCCTTTGCCTCGGTCAATGTCCTGGGACTGCTCCTGGGCGGCTGGGGCTCCTGCAACAAGTACGCGGTAATCTCGGCGGCCCGCGCCGTCTCCCAGAACGTCGCCTATGAAATCCCCATGCTGATTACGGTGATCACCATGGTCATGGTGACCCACACCATGAACTTAAACGAGATCGTCAAGCAGCAGGAGGGGATGTTCTGGCACTGGTATGTGTTCCGTTTCTCTGCCAACCCCCTGATGTTTGTCTCCTTTTTAATCTTCTTCGTCTGTTCCCTGGCCGAGACCAACCGGGCGCCTTTCGATTTGGGCGAGGCGGAAAGCGAGCTGGTCGCCGGCTTCCATACCGAGTACTCGGGCATGGGTTTCGGGGTTTTCTTCATGGGTGAGTACGCCAATATCGTCATCGGTTGCAGCCTGGCCACGGTGCTCTTCCTGGGCGGCTGGCAATCGCCCATCGGCGTAGGCTCCGGCTGGTGGTGGTTCCTGCTCAAGGTCTATGCCCTGATCTTCTGCGTGATGTGGATCCGCTGGACCTATCCCCGTACCACCCTCTGGGGGTTGTTGAATCTCTCGTGGAAGGTCTTGATTCCCATTTCTCTCTTTAATCTGCTGCTGACCGGGGCCACCATCAAGCTCTGGGCATATTTCATGGGGGGTGCCTGAGATGAGCGGATATTTCTGCGAACTGTATGACGGCACCAAGAGCCTCTTCGTGGGGTTGGGCATTACCTTTCGCTACATGCTCAAGCCGGTGGTGACCGTCCAGTACCCCCACCAATCGTTACAGATGACCCCGCGCTACCGCGGGCATATCGAGCTGATCGGTGACGAAGAGAGCGGGGCGCCCAAGTGTGTGGTCTGCGGCATGTGCCAGAAGGCCTGCCCCTCCAACTGCATTTCCCTGGCGGGCGAGAAGCCCGAGGGCGGCAAGGGCAAGGTCTTGACCAGTTATCTTCTCGACTTTACCAAGTGCAGCCTCTGTGGGCAGTGTGTCGAGAGCTGCAAGTTCGGGGCGATCACCTTCTCCAAGGATTACAATCTGGCCGGGCCCCGCAAGGAGGCCTATATCTTCGATCTGAAAAAACGACTTGAGGAAAAGCGCCGATGAGTTCCCTGTTCACCGCCGAGGGGTTGGCCGGATTACTCTTCCTCTTTATCGTCGCGGTCACCCTGCTGGGTGGGTTGATTGCCACCAATTCGGTGCGGCTGCCCCGGGCGGTTTCCGGGCTAGCCCTCTGTCTCTCCGGGGTGGCCGCCCTCTACTATTACCTGAACAGTCCCTTCGTGGCGGCCATGGAGATGCTGATCTATGTCGGCGCGGTCTGTGTGACCATTGTCTTTGCCATCATGCTGGCCGATCCGGGGGCGGAAAAACGCAGTGGCCGCCAGACCGCCCTGAGTGGGGTGTTGAGCTTCGGGGTGGCGGCGGTCTTGGTGTGGGGCTTGATTCTGCTGGCTACCTCCACCATGTGGCCGACGCTGCCGGTCAGGGTTAACGACGGCTCGGTGAAAGACATCGGCCGCTCGCTCTTGACCACTTACAGTTTCGTCTTTGAGCTGATTTCGGTGGTGCTGCTGCTGGCCATTATCGGGGCGCTAACCTTGGCCCGCGCCGGGAGGAACAAGCAATGAATATCGAATCCCTGCCCAATTCCCTGGAAAGCTACCTGATTGTCGCCGCCCTGCTTTTCGGCTTGGGCATCTACGGCATGCTCAATCGGCGCACCCTGATCGGCCTGTTGATCTCCTCCGAGCTCCTGCTCTCCGGGGCCTCGCTCAACTTCATGGCCTTCAGTCGTTTCCTGGCTCCCGATCCCACCACCGGCCAGATCTTTACCCTCTTCATCATGGGGATTGCCGCCGCCGAGGCGGCCATTGCCCTGAGCATCATCATCGCGGTCTACCGAAATTACCGGTCGATCGATACCGAAGACGTCACCGAGCTGCACGGCTAAAAGGACCAGGATTATGCAAATTGAATCCTCCAATCTGTTATATGCTTTAATGGCGCCGCTGCTCGGGGCGCTGGTGGTGATGCGCTGCGGCAAGTGGCCAAACATCAGGGAAGGGGTCTCCTTTGCTGCCTCGCTTCTCCTCTTTGGCCTGGTCGTCTCCATGGTGCCGGAGGTATTGGCCGGTAACCGGCTGCATTTGACCATCTTCCAGATCTTGCCCGGCCTGAGCGTGACCCTGCGGGCCGACGGTTTTTCGATGATCTTTGCCCTGGTCGCCTCCTTTTTGTGGATGCTGGCGGTCTTTTATTCCATGGGGTATATGCGGGGTCTCAAGGAACATGCCCAGACCCGCTTCAATGCCTGCTTTGCCCTGGCCCTCTTCGGGGCCATCGGGGTGGCCTTCTCCGATAATCTCTTCACCATGTATCTCTTTTACGAGATCGTCAGTGTCTGCACCTACCCGTTGGTCGCCCACCATCAGGATGAGGAGTCCTACGGCGGCGCTCGCAAGTATATTATCTACCTGACCACCACCGCTAAGGGGTTGTTGCTGCCGGCGATGATCCTGATCTATGTCCTGACCGGCACCCTGGATTTCGCCACCAATATCTCCACTGGCATCTTTCCTCCCGGCTATAATGCGGCCCTGGTGACCATGCTCTACATCTTCTGTCTCCTGGGCTTTGCCAAGTCCGGCATCATGCCGCTGCACAACTGGCTGCCCTCGGCCATGGTCGCCCCGACCCCGGTCAGCGCCTTGCTGCATGCGGTGGCGGTGGTCAAGGTCGGCGTTTTCTCCACCACCCGGGTGATGCTCTACGTCTTTGGGGTTAACACCATGACCGCCCTGAACCTTGGCATCCCCACTGCCTACTTCGTCTCCTTTACCATCCTGGTGGCCTCGATCATCGCCCTCAGTAAGGACAACCTCAAGGCCCGGCTGGCCTACTCCACGGTCAGCCAGCTCTCCTATATCATTCTGGGTGTGGCCCTCCTTACCCCCAGCGGCATTGAGGGCGGCTTGATTCACATCGCCAATCACGCCTTCTCCAAGATCACCCTGTTCTTCTGCGCCGGCGCCATCTATGTAGCTACCCATAAAAAAAATATCTCCGAGATGGGCGGCTTGGGCAAGACCATGCCCTTCACCTTCGGGGCCTTCGCCATTGCCTCCCTCTCGATGATCGGGGCGCCGCCGGTGGCCGGTTTTGTCAGCAAGTGGAAGCTCTTGATGGGCACCCTGGAGCTGCCCTCGCCGCACTACCTCGGCATCCTTCTAGTGCTTCTGGCCTCGACCCTGTTGAACGTCGGTTATTTCGCGCCGGTTACCTACAACGCCTTCTTCGGCAAACGGCCGGAAGGGGAGGTGTATGAGGGGATCAAGGAGGCGCCGTTGGCCATGCTGATCCCGCTGCTGATTGCCGTTACCGTCTCGGTGGTGATCGGTATCTATCCTGATTTCATGATGTCTTTCGTCAAGCTGGCAACCAAGGTGGTGGTGGGATGATAGTCAAACTGATCGATTATCTGCGGGACCGTTTGCCGAACGTGATCAAGCTCTGTTTCGTCGGGCTGGCTCTCCTGGTGCTCTGGGACATCCTCCTGGTCGACAAGGAACATGCCCACACCCCGATTGAGCACTATTGGGGTTTCTGGTCGGGGTTCGGCTTCATCGCCTGTGTGCTGATTGTTCTGGTTTCCAAGTGGATCGGCCACTGTCACTGGTTCTGGAGCAAGTTCACCATCATGGCCCGGGAGGATTTCTATGATAAGTAGTGCTTTCATCCATCCCTCCCTGTTGTTGGTGCTGGGCGCCTTGCTGCTGCCCTTTGTGCCGCGGGGGGCGATCCGCAAGGGCTACCTGGTGGCGGTGCCGCTCCTGGCCTTTGTCCTCACCTGGCTGACCGAACCGGGAACCTACGGCGTCCTGCCCTTTCTGGATTGGCAGCTGACCTTTGGCCGGGTGGACGCTCTGAGCAAGGTCTTTGCCTACATCATGACCCTGATGTGCGTGATCGGCACCATCTACGGTCTGCACGTCGAGGAGGATGTCCAGCACATCGCCGCCTGGCTCTACGTGGCCGGTTCCTTGGGGGCAATCTACGCCGGTGATTATCTGGTCCTCTTCCTCTTCTGGGAGGTGATGGCCTTTTCCTCGGTTTTCCTGGTCTGGTTCCGGCGCGGGCCCAAGTCCCTGGCCACCGGCTATCGCTATCTTTTGGTCCACACCTTCGGCGGTCTGCTGCTGCTGGCCGGGATTGTCCTGCATTGCCGGGCCAACGGTGGCGACATCGCCTTTAACCTCCTGGATGTCGCCAATCCCGATCTGGCTACCTATCTGATCATGCTTGGTTTTATCCTTAACGCCGCAGTGCCGCCGCTGCACGCCTGGCTGCCCGACGCCTACGGCGAGGCCACGGTCACCGGCGCGGTCTTCATGTGCGCCTTTACCACCAAGACGGCCGTTTATGCCCTGGCCCGCGGTTGTGCCGGTTTCCACATCCTGATTCCCCTGGGTGTGTGTATGGCTCTCTATGGTGTCGTTTATGCGGTGCTGGAGAATGACAGCCGCCGCCTCCTGGCCTATCACATCATCAGTCAGGTCGGCTACATGGTGGCGGGGGTCGGCATCGGTACCGCCATGGCCATCAATGGCGCCGTCGCCCATGCCTTCGCCCATATCCTATACAAGGGCTTGTTGTTCATGGGCTGCGGCTCGGTGCTCCATATGACCGGCAAGAGCAAGTTCACCGAACTGGGCGGGCTCTATAAGAAAATGCCCCGGGCCTTTGTCTTTACCATGATCGGCGGCTTATCGATCTCCGCCTTTCCGCTTTTTTCCGGCTTTGTCAGCAAGTCGATGATCGTCGCCGCCGGGTTCGAGGAGCACATCTACTGGGCCGCCTTCTTGCTGATGCTGGCCTCGGCCGGTACCTTCCTCCATACCGGCCTCAAGGTGCCGTACTTTATCTGGTTCGGGAAGAATAACTGTAGCCAGGAGACCTGGGACAAGGCCGCCGATCCGCCCTGGAACATGCAGCTAGCCATGGGGATTGCCGCCTTTCTCTGTATCTTCATCGGCTGCTACACCCCGTATCTCTACAACATGTTGCCGAATCAGGAAGAGGCGCACCATTACTCCCAAGTGGTCTACGGTTCCTATCATGTCTCGGAGACCCTGCAGATCCTGCTCTTCACCGCCGTGGGCTTCTTCCTGCTCCTGAAGAAACTGAAACCGGAGCCGACCATCAGCGTTGATCTGGATTGGTTCTATCGCATGGGTGGCCGGGGCTTTTACTGGCTGGCTAAGAAACCCATCCAGGGCGTCGATAACGGGGTCAACGAGGGCTATCGCTACCTGGGCCTCTATCCCCTGATGACCATGGCGCGCTTCTGGTCCTGGTTTGACTGGAACGCCATCGACGGGGTGGTGGATGGCATCGCCCGCTCGGTTCGGGGGATCGGCAGCATCGGCCGTAAGTTGCAGAGCGGCTGGCTCCAGGCCAGTCTCTTTTACACGGCCTCGACGGTAGCCATTATTCTGATTGTTTATGTGCTGAACTAAGACGTGTTGTGAATGTCCCGAACATTCGGATTAGTCGAGCTGGCCTCGTAAGCCGGGCGTGATGGGCTGGAAGTTAACAGGTTAGTTAATAAGGGCTACTAAGGCCAATTCTGGGGAACGAGTAATGAACGATTTTCTCATCATCAAGGACGGTGCTTTTCCCATCCTGAGTGCCCTGATCTTTCTGCCCTTGGCCGGCGCACTGGTGCTGTTATTCAGCAGTAATGAAAATTTTGCCAGGTTCTGGGCGCTCTTGGTCACAGCGGCGACGGCGGTGATCTCCTTGACCCTGTATTTCGGTTTTGATCCTACCACCGCCAAATATCAGTTTGGGGAGCATCATCCTTGGATATCCTTCATTAATCTGAAGATCAACTACACTTTAGGGATCGATGGAATAAGTCTGCTGCTGGTGCTGATGACCACATTGCTGATGCCGCTTTGCGTACTCGGTTCCTGGCGCTATATCCAAACCAGGGTCCGGGAGTTCATGATTTGCTTGCTGATCATGGAAACGTCGATGGTTGGTGTCTTCGTGGCCCTGGATTTCGTCCTCTTTTATGTGCTTTGGGAAGCAATGTTGATTCCCATGTATTTGTTGATCGCTATCTGGGGCGGGCCTCGCAAGACCTATGCTTCAATAAAATTCTTCCTATACACCTTGGCGGGGTCAGTTCTTCTTCTTGTTGCCATCATTGCCCTCTATCTCCAGAATGACAGCTTCAGCATCCCATTGATGATGGGGCAGGCCTACTCGACCAATTTCCAGATCTTGGTCTTTCTCGCGTTTTTCCTGGCCTTTGCCATCAAGGTGCCGATGTTTCCCTTTCATACCTGGTTGCCGGCTGCCCATGTTGAGGCCCCCACCGCAGGCAGTGTAATTCTGGCTAGCGTTTTACTTAAAATGGGGACCTATGGTTTCCTGCGTTTTTGTCTGCCCATTACCCCCGAGGCCACCCTGATCTTCATGCCGTATGTGCTTTGGTTGTCGGTTGCCGGCATCCTTTATGGCGGTTTTACAGCTTTGGCCCAGAGTGACATGAAGAAGCTGATTGCTTATTCAAGCGTTGGCCATATGGGCTTTGTCACGTTGGGCATCTTCGTCTTGAATCCCAATGGGGTCGAGGGTGCCCTGCTGCAGATGATTAATCATGGTATTACCACGGGGGCACTTTTCCTCTGTGTCGGGATGATCTACGAACGTACCCATAGCCGCGAACTCTCGTCTGCTACCGGGATTGGCAAATTTATGCCTGTGTATGTTACCTTTCTGGCCTTCTTCTCGCTTTCTTCGCTTGCCTTTCCCGGAACCAATTCCTTTGTCGGTGAGTTCTTGATCTTGGTTGGTGGGTTCACCAAAAACAAAATCGTTGCTGGGTGCGCAATTCCCGGTGCAGTTCTGGCCGCTGCATACATGTTGCGTATGTTACAAAAAGTGGTCTGGGGTGGGGCAGATAATCCTAAACCGCATGGAGAATTGCTGGACCTGAGTTGGCGTGAGATCGCCACCTTGGCGCCACTGCTAGTGTTTGTCTTCTGGATTGGGCTTGCGCCAGCGCCGTTCATGGAAGTTATGCATACCAGCGTCGCGCACCTTATGGATCAGGTCAATAACAACGTTACGGTGCAGAGCGTGACCATGGCCGGTCTTGGCTTACACTAGCTCTGGAATACGTGCATTCTGGGGAATAATTTCTGCTGTCGATCCGGTCTTCGGATCTGATAATTCGAGGGGAATATATGAAATTTATGTTGTTCTTGCCTGAGTTATGGGTCATCTGCGGGTGCCTTGCGCTCTTTCTTGGCAGCCTCGGTGGTGGAAATGGCCGTACCTCTAGGTTGATGGCCGGTATAATATCCGGCGTGGCCGTCTTGTTGACGGCCTCAAGTCTCTATGAGCATGGCATGTTATTTTTTGATGCATATCGCGTGGATCTCTTTTCACAGCTATTTAAGTTTATGGTTGCTGCAGGGGTGACGGTGGTCATACTCATTGATCGCGAGGTTATTACAGTGGACGAGCAGGTCAAACCTGAGTATTACCTTTTCCTCCTGCTTAGTGCCTTGGGGTTAATGATGGTAGTTAGTTGCGTGGAGCTACTCTCTCTCTTCGTGGCCCTTGAGCTTTCTTCCTTTGCTTTGTACCTGATGGTGCCCATGCGGGATGAGGCAACCGGGGTGCGAAGTCAAATGGAAGCCGCGGCCAAATATATCCTCTTTGGGGTGATGGCCACCGGAATCATGTTGTTTGGGATGAGCTATCTTTTTGGACTTACCGGCACCACCTATCTGGGGGAATTGCTCCCTCGTCTACATGGTGTGGGTGCTCAACCAGCCGCGATTATCGGCATCGTCATGGTTCTGGCTGGCTTTTTCTTTAAATTGGGGCTCTTCCCCTTCCATTTCTGGCTGCCCGATGTCTATCAGGGTGCCGCCAATGAAACCACTGCCTTTATTGCTGCAGTGCCGAAATTGGCTGCAGTGGCGTTGCTAGTCAGGATTTCATCCTTGGCAGTGCCAGATTCCCATACGGTGAGCGGTGTACTTGGGGCTTTGGCTGTTGCTTCAATGTTTTACGGCAACCTCCTGGCTTTGGCGCAAAAGGATATCAAACGCATGCTGGGTTTTTCCGGGATTGCCCATGCTGGCTATGTGGTCCTGGGTATTCTGGTGTTGCATGACACCGGGTATGCCGCTTCCATCTTCTATATTGTTGGCTATCTGGTCATGAATCTCACTGCCTTCCTGGTGATTTGCAACGTCTCTCGGCGGGGAGAAAATTTAATGATCGATGATCTTACCGGTCTCTATCAGCGTTCTCCTGTGATGGCCTTGGTCTTGGCAGTAACCATGTTTGGCTTGGCTGGCATCCCCCCGTTTGTCGGATTCATGGGTAAGTTCATGTTGCTTACCGGTGCGCTACAACAAGGTTTTACAATGGTGGTTGTTTTGGCTGCAATTAACACTGCAGTGGCAATTTATTATTATTTGTCAGTGGTTCGGGTGGTCTACTGTGCAGCTCCTGAAAACAGTGAGCCTGTGCCGGTTAGTACTCTGGCTAAGACCTTGGGGATTGTGATGATGGTTGTTATAGTTTGGCTTGGCGTTGCCCCTTCGGCCCTATTGGAGATGGCCACTGAAGCGGTAAAAAACTTGGTTTGATCAGATATTTATCCTGGCGTACGGGGCACTAAGAGAGATTCCGGCACATTCCAGTCATCTTTTCTCCGCTTGACATGTCGGGTTTATTAAGTATATTTGCGGCTTGTTGCGGGCATAGCTCAGTTGGTAGAGTACAAGCTTCCCAAGCTTGGTGTCGCGAGTTCGAATCTCGTTGCCCGCTCCATTGATTGCTTTGCTCCTCGCGGCGGCTTTCGATTGCTAACCGCATGGCGGGTCGCAAAGAATGATGGCTCGCCGCTGTGTGGTTTGCGGTTGTTGCGGCCAGTTATGTAACTGGCTGTAAAAAATCTTTTCTTGCCAAAGGAAAGTGGGCTATTTTGCCCGCTTTTTTTTTTTATCTACACGGGGTGCATCCGCGTTTGTTTGAGATAGTGGTGGATGGTTGGTCGTGATACTGAGGTCGGCTTCCCAGAAAAAGCGGCTAGTCTTTGCCGTTGCCGTATTTGCCAAGAAACGGACTTAATATGACAAAGAGTGCCAATCCCTATCAAGAGCGTGTTGCCCGGGAGGTGAATAACATAATCTCCCCTGTGGTAGCTGAGCTCGGCTTTGAATTAGTCGAAGTCATTTTCCGCCGGGAATCGCAGGGGAATGTCCTGCGAGTCGTCATTTTTTCCGATACCGGGATTGGGGTTGATGATTGTGCTCTGGTGAGCCGAGAGATTAGTCGTATTCTTGATGTCGAGGAGCGCATCGATCAGGCCTATCATCTTGAAGTTTCGTCGCCTGGGCTGGACCGGCCGCTGGAGACAGCGCGCGATTTTTCGCGCTATAAGGGACGTCAGGTGCGGGTTGTCCTCAACGGAACTTATGAAGAGGTAATTGCTGTTATAGCTGAGGTCGATGGCGATAAGGTGTTCTTGACTAATGATCAAGGGCAACAGGTGGTTCTGCTTAGCCAGTTAAATAGTGCTAAGCTTGTGATAGGTTTTTGATAAAATGTCTGCTAATGCGGGCCTTGCATATGATTCGAAAAGCGAATTAAACGTTTTGTGGAGACGAAATTATGTTATCTGAACTGAGCAGGATTATCGACCAGATCAGCAGGGATAAGGGAATCGACCGGCAGCTATTGGTTGAAGGATTGGAAGCAGCGGTTGAACAGGCTGCCCGGAAAAAATTCGGTATGCGCCGTGATATGGAGGTTCGCTACAACGAGGAACTTGGTGAAATCGAATTGTTCCAGTTCCGCACCGTGGTTGAGAAAGTCCAGGACGAACAGACCGAGATCGCCTTGGATGAGGCACTGTCTCTGGACCCTGAGGTCGAATTGGGAGATGATATCGGCTCAAAGATGGCGGATGTTTCCGGTTTGGGCAGAATTGCCGCCCAGTCCGCCAAGCAGGTGATTATTCAGCGGATGAAGGATGCCGAGAGTGAAGTAGTATACGAGATGTACAAAGATCGTCAGGGTGAAATCATCAATGGCATTGTCCAACGCTTTGAACGCGGTAATATAATTGTTAATCTTGGGCGGACTGATGCGATTCTCCCTGCCAGTCAGCAGATGCCGCGCCGTTCATACCGGCAGGGTGACCGGATTCGCGCGTATCTCCTGGATGTAAAACATACTAGCAAGGAATCACCGCTGGTGCTCAGTAGGACTGACGACCGCTTCCTGACGAAATTATTTACGGAAGAAGTGCCGGAGATTGCTGAAGGGGTGGTTAAGATCATGGGGGTCTGTCGCGAACCCGGATCGCGGGCTAAGATTGCGGTTTCTTCCAGCGAATCTGATGTTGATCCGGTAGGCGCCTGTGTAGGCATGAAGGGTTCTCGGGTGCAGAACGTTGTCCAAGAGTTACAGGGCGAGAAAATCGATATTGTCCCCTGGAGCCCCGATCCTGCCCGCTTCGTCTCCAATGCCTTGGCCCCGGCGCAAGTTTCCATGGTTGTTGTCGATGAAGCCAAAAAAACCCTGGTTGTGGTCGCCCCGGATGATCAGTTGTCGTTGGCCATCGGACGGCAAGGGCAGAATGTTCGGTTGGCCTCCAAACTTCTTGGTTGGAATATTGAGGTCAAAAGCGAGCAGAAGTACGCCAAGTCCATGGAAGAGGGTTTCCAAACCTTGCTGGCAGTGGCTGGTGTGGATGAAAGGTTGGCTGATAGATTGTATGATGCAGGCTATACCTCCGCACCTGAACTTGCCGAAGTCGAGGTCGCCGATTTGGCCGAAATACTTGGGGGTGATCGTGACAGGGCCGCTGCCATTATTGCCGCCGCGGCGTCTGTTCCGGGACCGGAAGAGCCAAACACGGATGATCGAGAAGATGTGACCGGAAACCCACCAGCGGCAGGTGAATGAAAGGGGCAGGAAAATGCCGGTCACAGTCCGGACCGGAAAGAACGTGTCTTGGCTGTGGGGCAAAACTTGGCAAAAGAGAGTTGTTGCGATTTGTCGAGTGCGACGGTGGGTTGCTGGCTGATCCTGCCCAGAGGTTGTTAGGACGTGGCGTTTACTGCTGTAGAATTCCGGGGTGTTTGAAGAAACTTGCCTCAAAGAAAGGACGATTATCCAAGGCGCTACGCTCTGTGGTTGTTGAGTGTCAAGCGGTAGATGTTTTGTTGGCCAAGGCTCCCGGAAATTGATCGGAGCAGAATTTGTGGTGCCGACTGAATAGGCGGTTAAATCTGGTGTAAATGCGACCTCACAAGGTGGTCGGACAGTAGGGCTTGAGCATACGGGAGTTGGGAATGACTAAGGTCAGGGTATACGCATTGGCGAAAGAAGCGGGCATGGAAGGTAAGGAGTTGGCGGAAAAGCTTATTGAAATGGGCTATGACGTTAAGTCGCACAGTTCCTCGATTGATGAGGACGTTGCCGCCGACATTCGCGTCAAACTTGGACTGGTGGAGACCACCACCGAGCGGAAGCGCATTCAGGGCGAGGGCAGGACTACCATTATCCGGAGAAGGACGAAACAAGTCCCCACGGAGGTATCAGATCCGGAAGTTTTCGAGGAAGAGGAAGCCGATGAGTCCCCTGAGCTAGTTGAAGAGTCCCGCGAGGTGGCTATCGAGACGCATCAGGGGCCCCCGATACCCCAGGTATCTCAGATTTCGACGCCGACGGTTGAACCGGTGGTTGAACTTGAATCTGCTGAGATTGCTACTGAGGATCGGTCGGAGGAAATTCTTGTGGAATCCGTTCCTGATGCGCATACCGAGGCGGTTGCCCCGGTTGCCCTCTCTGCGGAGAGAGAAGAGGACGCAAAAGCAGATACTCCGAGGATGGTTGTGGCCCCTGAACCAGCCGTTCGGGTGATTGATGTTAGGAAAAGGTCTGGGTTTGCCACAGTCATTAAGAAGGCCGCCATTGTCATTCCTCAGCCGGAAGCTAAGGCTAAGCCCAAAAGGGTTGAAAGGCCTGAAAGACCTGAAAGAACTGATAGCCGGGGGGGGCGGCCTGCCCCGGCGGTGGCGGATCGTCCGGCCAAGGCCGGTATCGGTCCGGTGCCTGTTGTCGAGAACCGCACTGCAGACGCCAAGGGGAAAAAAGGTAAGCGCTACGTCAAGTTCAGCCCAGAGCCGGTGGCCCGGGAAAAAGTCAAGAAAGGTGGCAAGGTCAAAGGACATGTTGAGGTTGACATGGAAGACGTCGATGCCTTTGGCGGGCGGCTTTCCGCGAACCTGCGCATGGGACGCGCACGGCACGGTAGCGGTAAGAAAACCAAGCATCATGGGGTAGAGCTGGCGGCTGAAACCAAGGCCATCAAAAAACGGATCAAAATCATTGAGTCCATTTCCATTGGGGATTTGGCCCACCGCATGGGGGTTAAGGTCAGCGAGATCATTGCTAACCTGATCAAGCTGGGGGTGATGGCTACCGTCAATCAGGCCCTGGATGTGGAAACCGCCACCCTGGTGGCCAGCGATTTCGGTTACGAGGTCGAGCAGGGGCTCACCGACGAGCAGACCGTGATCAATCTGGAAGAAACATATACAGGCGGCGAGGTTCTGCCGCGGCCGCCGGTGGTTACGGTCATGGGGCATGTCGATCACGGCAAGACTTCGATCCTCGATGCCATCCGCAAGACCGACGTGGCGGCAGGCGAGGCTGGCGGTATTACGCAGCATATCGGCGCCCATTACGTGCGGTCGGCCAATGGTGATGTGGTCTTTCTCGATACACCCGGCCACGAGGCCTTCACCGAGATGCGTTCTCGGGGCGCCAAGGTTACCGACATCGTGGTTCTGGTGGTGGCGGCCGACGACGGCGTCATGGATCAGACCCGCGAGGCCATCAACCACGCCCGTGCCGCTGAAGTGCCCATAGTCGTGGCCATCAACAAGATCGATAAGCCGGGTGCCAATCCCGATCGGGTCAAGGCCGAGTTGGCCGAATTCAATCTGACACCCGAAGAGTGGGGCGGGCAGACCATTTTCTGCGAAACCTCGGCCAAGCAGAATATCGGCATTGAGGAGCTGCTGGCCCAGATTCTGCTCCAGGCCGAAGTTCTGGAACTGAAGGCCGATCCTACCCGCCCGGCTAAGGGCTGGGTGGTAGAGGCCCGGCTCCATAAGGGACTGGGCGCGGTGGCCACCATCTTGGTGCAGCACGGCACCCTGAAGGTCGGCGATGCCTTCCTGGTCGGCGATCATTATGGTCGGGTCCGCTCCATGCATGACGACAAGGGGATCATCATCGAGAAGGCCGGACCGGCGGTGCCGGTGGAAGTCCACGGCCTTTCCGGGGTTCCTCGCGCTGGTGATGAGTTTGTCGTGGTCAAGGATGAGAAACTGGCCCGGAGCCTCAGCAATCAGCGGCAGATCAAGCAGCGGGAGGCCGCCCTGGCCACCGGCACCAAGATTTCCCTGGATAACCTCTTCGAACATCTCAAGGCTGGAGTGGCCAAGGAACTACGCTTGGTGCTGCGGACCGATGTCCAGGGTACCCTGGAGGCCTTCAGCTCGGCCATCGAGAAGCTCAGTACCGATGCGGTCAAGGTCAAGATCATCCATCAGGGAACCGGCGCCATCATCGAATCCGACGTCACTTTGGCCTCTGCCTCCCAGGCCATGATCTTCGGATTCAACGTCAGACCTTCGGCTAAGTCCAAGGAATTGGCCAAGAATGAAGGTGTCGATATCCGCCTCTACGATGTGATTTATCACGCCCTGGATGATATCCGCAAGGCCATGGTCGGGTTGCTGGAGCCGACCTTTGAGGAGAATGTCATCGGTACCGTTGAGGTGCGCGACATCTTCCATCACCCAAAAGCTGGTACCATCGCGGGCAGTTATGTCACCGATGGCAAAGTGGAACGGAATGCCAGGGTTCGGGTTGTTCGTGATAACGTGGTCATCCATACCGGAAAAATTTCCTCACTCCGGCGCTTCAAGGATGATGTCAAGGATGTGCAGACCGGCTTTGAATTTGGCCTGGGTATCGAGAATTACAATGATCTCAAGGTTGGCGATATCATTGAGGCGTTTGTCTTAAAAGAGGTGGCGGGAGAGCTTTAATTATGTGTGCCCACAAAGCCAAGTCCAGATACGCCCTGCCGGAATTGGGCGAGAAGGTCGGTCGGCGGCCAGCCCGGGTTGCGGACGCCATCCGCGAGGATATTGCTGGTGCGCTTATTCGCGAGATCAAAGATCCGCGGGTGGCCTTGATCGCCATCACAGCCGTGTCAGTGAGCCCGGATTTGCGTTCGGCCCGGGTTTTGTACAGTTGCCCACCGGAAGATTCTGACCGGGTGGCGGCTGGGCTGGCCAGTTGCAAGGGGTTTCTGCGCAGCCATCTGGCCAAGAGCCTGGGATTACGCTGTGTGCCCGAGCTGGATTTTCGTTATGATCTGAGCGTCGAGCGGCAACTTGAAATGGAAAGGCTGCTGAAGGAGATCGCCGCGAACGATGAGCAATCCGCCCGCTGAAATTATCGAGATTCTCAAAGGTGCCCGGCAGGTACTGCTGGCTACCCACATCTATCCCGATGGCGATGCCCTGGGCTCCCAGTTGGCCTTGGGCCGTATCTTGGAGTCTCTAGGTAAAAAGGTTGTCCTCTATGGCGAGGAACCGGTCGGCCATTTGTATGATTTTATGCCGGGTTGTGACAAGTTAGTAACCGCACTTCCCGAATTGACTAACTTTGATTGCGCGGTTTCGGTGGATTGCGCCGATCCGCATCGTTTGGGCAGACAACGTGACCAGTTGCTGCGGGTGAAACCATTCATCATGATTGATCATCATGCTGGCCACTGCCCTTTCGGTGACCTGCAATGGGTTGATCCCGGCCGCTCCGCCACTGGCGAGATGATTTACGATCTGGCGCTGGCCCTGGACGGGGAGATCGGTTATGAGGCGGCTTATTGTCTCTACACCGCGTTGGTTTCTGATACTGGTTCTTTCAAATATTCCTCGACCACCGCCAGAACCTTGCAGGTGGCTGGTGATCTGGTCGGTCGGGGAGTGAAGCCGGCTGAGGTGTCGGGGCGGCTTTTCGATAATTTCACGGTTAGCCGGTTGCGCTTGTTGCGGATGGTCTTGGAATCGCTTGAATTTTTTGGTAACGAGCGCATCGCTGTGATCCTGGCCACCAGAGAGATGTTCAGTAAAACTGGTACCATTCAAGCCGATACCGAGAATTTTATCAATTATCCGCGTTCGGTGAGTTCGGTTAAGGTGGCCGTATTTATCAAGGAAAGTCATGATAACGTGGTCTCGGTGAGCTTGCGCTCCAAGGGGCGTGAGGTGGATGTGGCCGAGGTGGCTGGGGCCTTTGGTGGTGGTGGGCACCGCAATGCCGCAGGTTTTAAACTCCGGGATACCGATGTTGAAAAGGTCAGGGCCGAACTCTTGCTCCGACTTGAGGCCATGCTCGGTAGCTAATGGATGGCGCGGCGGCTGGGCAGGATGGTTTAGCAGCACCAAAGGGGTTGCTGGTGGTCGGCCAGGTCGCTGGCTTGGATCACGGTCAGGATGAGGCGGGGATTTACTTGGTGGATAAGCCGGTTGGCCCCAGCTCTTTCTTAATGGTGCAGCGGGTGCGACGGGCCTTGGGGATCAAGAAGACCGGCCATGCCGGCACCCTGGATCCCTTTGCCTCTGGACTGTTGATCATCTGCGCCGGACGACCGGCCACTCGCTTGATCTCGCAGTTAATGGCGGGAGAAAAGGAGTACGAGGCTACCCTTACTCTAGGTGTGGAGACCACTACCCAGGACATCGAGGGTGAGGTAACAGCAACCGCTTCGGTGGGCGTTCTTAATGAGTCGCTGATTTTGGATTGTCTGGCCGGGTTTGTCGGTGAGCAGTTTCAGCTACCGCCGCTGTATTCGGCCCTGAAGCATCAAGGCAAACCACTTTATCATTATGCCCGCAAAGGGTTGGACGTACCTCGGGTGGCGCGGCCGGTGAATATCAGTAGTGTGGAGTGTTTGGCCTTTACCGGCGACACCCTGCGGATTCGGGTCTGTTGCGGTAAAGGCACCTATATCAGGGCGCTGGCCTTCGATATCGGACGGAAATTGGGTTGTGGTGCCCACCTCTCCGCCCTGCGGCGCTTACGGAGCGGAGCTTTTTCCGTGGCGGGTGCGGTTGCTGGTGATGCCCTTTTCGGCGATCCCCTTGTGGCCCGGCAGCTATTGCGCGACAAAGGGTTCACCGTTAGTGAGATTGCGCCGCTATTGCCGTGAAATTTGCCCGACTTTTGGGCAGGCTCGGAGCTCACGGTGCGAGAGTATGTGGTTGAGTTGTAATTATTACGTAGCATGGTGTTTTTGTAGGGATCAATGGTTGGAGGGGACAAGTTCCCGCGGACTATGATTGCCTGAATTAATAAACCTGGATGAAAGGAGTGAAGGAATGAGTAACACAGCTGAAGACAAGAAAGCGATCATGGAGAAATTCGCCAAGCACCCCAATGACACCGGCTCTCCAGAAGTGCAGATCGCGCTGCTGAGCAGCCGTATCACCTACCTGACCAATCATTTTCAGACCAACAAAAAGGACCATCATTCCCGGCGCGGTCTTTTGAAAATGGTCGGACAGAGAAGGAGTTTGCTCAACTATCTCAAGAGCAAGGATGTTGAGCGCTACCGGCTGGTGATCCAAGAGCTGGGAATCAGAAAGTAAATCAGGTCGCCACCCGGCTTACCTACTTCGGTGGGCCGGGCGGCTCGATCTGATTAGGCTGGGGTTGCCTGCCGGGTAAACCTCAGCAGTTGTGCCGTTCGGGTGGTATCGATTTGCGGGACCACCTTGAGGCGGCGAAATGATAAGAGCTTGTCTGTAGATAAGTCTTTTGGTTGCTGGCGATGATCCCGGGGAAGCCCGATTCGTCAATGATTAAAAAATTTATCTATAGGCAAGCTTCCTAAGGAGAATAAATGGAAAAGAAAGTTGCAGTTGAAATAGCTGGTCGTACCCTGACCATCGAAACCGGCAGAATGGCCAAGCAGGCCGGCGGTTCGGTTCTGGTGAGCTATGGCGAGACCGTGGTTCTGGTCACCGCCACCGCCGCCAAGGAAGGAAAGCCCGATGCGGATTTCCTGCCCCTGACCGTGGAATACCAGGAGCGTTTCTATGCGGTCGGCCGGATTCCCGGGAGTTTCTTCCGGCGTGAGATCGGGCGCCCCACCGAAAAAGAGACCCTCACCTGCCGCCTGATCGACCGGCCCATGCGGCCGCTTTTTCCCAAGGACTATCACAACGAGACCCAGGTCATCGCCACCGTTTTTGCCGCCGATCAGCAGAATGATCCCGACATGCTGGCCATGATTGGTGCCTCTTGCTCGCTGTTGATTTCCAATATCCCCTTCACCACCCCCATTGCCGGGGTCCGGGTGGGTCTGATCGACGGGGAGTACGTCTTGAATCCTACCCAGGAGCAGTTGAAGTCCTCCCGCCTCAGTCTGATTGTGGCCGGTAGCCGCAATGCCGTGGTTATGGTTGAGGGTGGTTGTGACGGGCTCTCCGAGAACGAGGTGCTGGAAGGCATCTTCTTTGGCCATCGCGGTCTCCAGCCGATCCTCGACATCCAGGAGCAGATGCTGGCCGCCGTTGGTAAGGCCAAAATGGTAGTCAAGGTTAAGGTGGTTGATGAGACTCTTAAGGCCAGGATCGCCGAGATTGCCGGGGCCGAGATGACTGCCGCCATCACCACCACCGATAAGATGGAGCGGGGCGAGAAGATTTCCGCCCTCCAGGCCAAGGTCATCGAGACGCTGGGGGCGGATTATGCCGAGCGCCAGACCGAGGTCAAGGGTCTGTTCAAGGATATTAATAAGAAGATGATGCGTAGCCGCATCGTCAATGAAGGCGCCCGCATCGACGGCCGCGCCATGGATGCCATCCGCCCGATCAGCGCCATGGTCAAGGCCCTGCCCCGGGTCCACGGTTCGGCTCTCTTCACCCGCGGCGAGACCCAGGTCATGGTTACCGCCACCCTGGGTAGCGGTGATGACGAGCAGCGGGTCGAATCCCTCTACGGCATGGAAAATGTTCCCTTCATGCTCCACTACAACTTCCCCCCATACAGCGTCGGCGAGGTGCGGATGTTGCGCGGCCCCAGCCGCCGGGACATCGGCCACGGCGCCCTGGCCACCCGGGCTATTGCCGCAGTACTGCCTGATAACGCCAAGTTCCCTTACACCATCCGCGTGGTCTCCGAGGTTACCGAGTCCAACGGTTCTTCCTCCATGGCCACGGTCTGTGGCGGCAGTCTCGCCCTGATGGACGCTGGGGTGCCGATCAAGGCTCCGGTCTCTGGCGTGGCCATGGGTCTGATCAAGGAAGGTGACAAGGTGGTGATCCTTTCCGATATCCTTGGCGATGAGGATCATCTGGGCGACATGGACTTCAAGGTGGCCGGTACCGCCACCGGCATCAACGCCCTGCAGATGGACATCAAGATCGAAGGGGTGACCCGGGAGATCATGACCCAGGCCCTGGAACAGGCCCGGGGTGGCCGGGTGCATATCTTGGAGAAGATGCGCGAGGCCCTGGCCGAACCGCGCACCGAGCTTTCCGACTACGCGCCCAAGTTCTTCACCGTGATGATCAATCCCGATAAGATCCGCGATCTGATTGGCCCTGGCGGCAAGATGATCAAGTCGCTGACCGCCGATTTCGGGGTCAAGATCGATGTGGAGGATTCCGGCAAGGTCAGCATCTTCTCGCCGGATGGTGTTAGCGCCGAGAAGGCCTTGGATAAGATCCGCTCCATCTGCGCCGAGGCCGAGGTGGGGATGATCTATGAGGGCACAGTCCAGAAGATTGTCGATTTCGGAGCCTTTGTTGAGATTCTCCCCGGTTTGGACGGCCTGGTGCATATCTCCGAGCTGGACAATAAGCGGGTCGAAAACGTCACCGACGTGCTTAAAGAAGGCGACAAGGTGCGGGTGAAGGTATTGGCCATCGACCAACGCGGCAAGATTCGTCTTAGTCGCAAGGCCTTGATGGATTAGGGGAGCCTTTGTCCACTAGACGCCGCGTCCAAAAAACCGTACTCGATAACGGGGTACGGATTATCACCGAGCGGGAACCCTCACGCCTGGTCTCTTTGGGGATTTGGGTTGAGGTGGGTTCCCGCGACGAGGATGACAAAAATAACGGCAGCGCCCATTTTGCCGAGCACATGTTATTTAAGGGCACCCGCAGTCGGGATGCCCAACGGATTGCCCGCGAGTTCGACATCCTGGGCGGGATGTCGAACGCCTTTACCTCCAACGAACACACCTGTTATTACGCCACGGTTCTCGATAGTCGGCTGGCCGGGGCGGTTGACCTGCTGGCCGATATCTTTTTCAATTCCCTGTTCAGCCAAGCCGAGATCGAACTGGAGCGCCAGGTTATCCTCCAGGAAATTGCCATGGTCGAGGATACCCCGGATGATCGGGTCCACGAGCTTTTTTCGGGCCACTTCTGGCAGGGCCATCCCTTGGCCAACACCGTGCTCGGTCGCCAGGAGGTGGTTGAGGCCATGGCTGGAAAGCGGCTGCGCGAGTACGTGCGGCGCAAATACCTGCCGGGCCGGATCATCATTGCCGCCGCCGGTAACGTCGATCATGAGCGTTTTGTAGCATTATGGCAGCCCTGGCTGGATAAACTGACTGCCCCCAAACGGCTTGTCCAGCGCTGGCAGCCTCCCGGTGACGGTGGCTCTGGCGGCTTGACCGCGGTTACCCGCCCTCTGGAACAGGAGCATCTGGTCCTGGGCTGCGCCGGGTTGGCCGGTGATTCTTCCGACCGCTACATCCTCCTGCTGCTTAACACCATCCTTGGCGGTAACATGAGCTCTCGGCTCTTCCAGGAGATTCGGGAAAAGCGGGGCTTGGCCTATTCGGTTTATTCCTACCTGGTGTCCCATTCTGACTGCGGCTATGCCGGGGTCTATCTGGGCGTCGATCCCGAGTCGATGCCGGAGGTCCTGGCCCTGGTCCGGCAGGAGTTGCGCCGTCTCCATCAGGAACTGGTCACTGCCGACGAGCTGGCCGATGCTGTCGATTATGTTCGGGCCGGGATGTATCTGGCCGCCGAGAACATGGAGGCGCGGATGACCCGGCTGGCCAGGAACGAATACTCCTTTGGCCGCGAGATCGCCATGGAGGAGGTGGCCGCTGAGATCGAAAAGATCAGGCCTGCTGAGCTTTTAGACCTGGCGGGGCGCATCTTTGGCGCCAGCCAGTTGACCATGGCGGCCATCGGCCCGGTGACCGAGGATAAGTTACGGCAGGAGTTCGGTGATGGCCAAAACTGAAGGCAGCGTCGAGGTAAAATTCCTCCGCCTGCGTCCGGAGCTGGATGCTGATATCGCTCTGCCGCTCTACCACTCGGAGCTGGCGGCTGGCATGGATATCCGGGCGGCGCTGGCGGCGCCGCTTACCCTGGCGCCCGGGCGGATTGCCTTGCTGCCCACCGGTTTTGCCCTGGCCATCCCCGCCGGGTACGAGATCCAGGTCCGGCCCCGCAGCGGTCTTGCCATCAAGCACGGGGTGACGGTGGTCAACGCCCCTGGCACCATCGACGCCGACTACCGGGGCGAGGTCATGGTCGGCCTGATCAATTTAAGCCAAGAGCCCTTCACCATCAACCGTCACGACCGCATCGCCCAGCTAGTCCTGGCCCGGGTCAACCGGGCGGAAGTGGTCGAGGTGGATGAGCTTGATGCCACGGCCAGGCAGGCGGGTGGTTTCGGGCATACTGGGAGATAATTGGTTGGTTGCTTCCATGCGGGGGGAGCGGCTTCAGCCGCGATTTGGATGCGTTAGACTCGTGCCGTATCTGCTAGGCATTGCTGGTTATGGCATTCGCGGTCAGGCGACCGCTCCCACAGGTGTCGCCCCAACATGTGGGAGCGGGCACCTGACCGCGATGCAGGTGTTCGGAAGGTTGTTTATTGCCAACTGTTTCTGGGTGGGTTCCCAAGTTCACTCATCTTTCCTGATCGTGCCATCTGCACCTTTAGGCGCATTTTAAACTTTAGGCACTTATAACTGTCTTTATGCGATTCTGTGTCCTGGGCAGTGGCAGCAAAGGGAATGCCACTTACGTCGAAGCGGGCGGGGTGGCGATCCTCATCGATGCGGGCTTCTCCGGGGTGGAGATCGAACGGCGCCTGGCCAGTCTGGGGCTGGCGGTGGAGAAGTTGGTTGCCATTCTGGTCAGCCACGAACACGGCGACCATATTCGCGGGGTCCAGGCCCTCTCCCGGCGTTATAATCTGCCGGTGCTGGTCAACCGGGCCACCCGGGCGGCAGCCGGTCCGCTCCTGGCCAAGATTGATAAGTGGAAGGAGATCACCGCCGGGCAGGATTGTGAATTTCGGGGGCTGCATATCCATCCCTTTTCTGTCTCCCACGATGGTGCCGATACCATGGGCTTCGTCATCTCCCATGCTGGCCGCTCTCTGGGTTACTGCACCGATACCGGCATCACCTCCCGCCTCATGCACCATCGCCTTTCCGGCTGCCACGGTCTGATCCTGGAGTGCAATCACGACCTGGAGATGCTTAAAAACGGCGGCTACCCGCCCCAGCTCCAGCAGCGCATCCGCTCTAAAGATGGCCATCTCACCAACACTGATGCTGCCCGTTTCCTGATCGAACTGATCCACGACGGCCTGCAACACGTGGTCCTGGCCCACATCAGCGAAACCAACAACACCCACGAACTGGCCTTGGCCACGGTGCAAGAGCACCTGCGCCAGCATGCCGACGTGAGCGGGGAAGCGTGCCGCTTCGCGGTCTCCTTGGCCTATCAGGACCGGGTGGGGGAACTGGTTTGCCTTGACGGGGTAGTTTAGAGCAGAAACTCAGCTTCTTGACAGCCGCCACCAATGGTTCGGTGATGCACTATTCAGCCTCGGGAACATTGCCGCTTGAGACTGGCTAGGGTTGTATGGTTCGCGTAATTGTCAGGCTTGGTGCCGTTTATCTCGCGCCTGCCGCCCATTTTTGGAGCGAATTCTTTGCGCAATAAGAAAGAAGACCCCGGGGCCAAAGGACATCAAGGCAATCGACAGACCGGTTGCAATGCCTAGCAAGGTAAAGGGCGGGGCGCAGCATTCCTCCCGGTGGCGGGAGATAATATGGCTGGGGACGGCCACCAGCAATTCGAGAATACTCCCGCGCAAGAGCCAGCGGCTGAGGGTAGTGGTGAAGACATTCGGCTCCTTGCTTGAGTAGCTCCGGTAAAAGACCAAGCCCCAGACCAGCCAGGACACTCCGGGAAAGATGAGGACCGGCCAATGGTACAGATAAGGGTCCACGGCCTTCTCTCCCCACGTCATGAGGGCAAGAGAGCCGAAGAACACCAGCGCGAGGGCCGCCATCGGGATTGCGCCAATCATGGCGGAAACGATGATATGGCGTCGCTTGACCGGCCTTTCGCGAATGACGGCAAGCGGTATCAGCAACAGGACACCCTGCACCAGGAGCAAGGTGGGGACAAACCAGATATAGAAACCGGGAAGCAATTCACGGCCGCTGCCTGAAAAGGCCAGGAAAAGCGGCACGGTTAAGATGGAGAGGCAAAGAAGATACAGCAGCAGTGTCAGGAGCACCCAGCGTTTCATTGGAGCTCCTGGCGGTCGCTACCTTGCCGGGAACCTTTTGTAAGGCCCAAGGGGCATGGAATGACTGAGTCGTTACGAAAATTCATCCCAGATCATCCCAGGTTTGGTGGCAAACGGTCCTATACGAATTCATCTTCAGCGATTCTCCAACCAATCACTGCAGAGGTTATTTTCCTGGCGATCACTCGGCGTCCCATTATTTGGCGAGCGGGTAGCCCGCGGCTTTCCATGCCTTGAGTCCGCCCGCCATATTGAAGGCATTCGCATAGCCGAGATTGTTCAACGACCTGGTTGCCAACGGTCCTCTGAGGTCTAGTCCGCAATAGACAACAATCCTCGCGTTCTTGTCCGGGATGACCTGGGCGACCTTGAATTCCAGTGTTCCCCGGGAAATATTCATAGCCCCGGGAATATGACCAGCCTCAAATTCGTGCTTGTCGGTAACGTCGAGGATGATAACCTCTTCTTTTGCATCAATCATCTTCTTTACGTCATCGATTGAGACTTCTTTTGGATAAGATTGCAAAAGTCATAATCCATTATGCTAGAATGGCTTCATGAAGCAAATTCTTTTCATCCTGGTATTGTTTCCCCGCCTTGCATGGGCTCAGCCATCCCTCGTATTCACCGAGGAAAATCACGATTTCGGCTATGTTAAGTAAGGTGTCCCCGGAATTACCCCAACACAGAATATACAATCCATGGCTTTCCAATAAAAAACCCCCGCTACCGGAGTAGCAGAGGCTTGACAAACGAACAAACACCGACTGTAAGCTTGGCACGGCAACAGTGGGAGAGAGGTCACGCCTTACCTCACCCTGCCCATCGCGTCCCAAGGTTACGTGCTAGGAGCGATAGCTGCCACTCCCCAGCCACATGGATTTATTTGGTATTCGCTTTTACCGGGGTGATCTTGGTTGCCTTCTTCTTGCCGGCCGCCTCATCGTACTGAACAACGACCTGATCGCCAAGCTTGATGTCTTTGATCAAGGTCCCGGTCTCACAATCGAAGCCGGCGTCAAGTTTCTCACCCTTAACGGTAATGGTATTTTTCGTTCTATCCAGCGTGGTCACCTTACCGGTCATTTCCAATGCAAACACCGCAGTTGCCATGGAGAGCAACGCAAAAATCCCAACCGCAACAATTCCTTTCATCTTCATACAACCCACCTCCAAAATATTATATGGCTCCTAATGAAACTCAGCCAGTCTTACCGGAACATGAGAAAGACAGGCGTTGAGTAATCTTAGCGGAAGCTCTGGTTCCCAGAATCTCCGGTTAAAGCGATAGCAA
>Ga0334722_10001823_pt1 | contig 25474 bp, 21 predicted proteins | sample C3_bottom_MG_FD_207210 | JGI IMG/M metagenome (GOLD analysis project Ga0334722, IMG submission 207210) | Sediment microbial communities from Yellowstone Lake, YNP, Wyoming, USA - C3_bottom | ecosystem: Environmental > Aquatic > Freshwater > Lake > Sediment | place: USA: Wyoming | collected... | reverse complement strand
TTATGACGGGCGACAGGCTGTATCCGGCCCCTGCCTCCATCTGCTGCTGGGTCACATTAAACTTGTGCAGCCGGCTGTGCACGCTCTGATAGCCGCCATATGCCAGCCAAACCTCTCCCTTATCTTCCCTGACGAGAGCATAGCGGGCCTTGAGGCTCAAAACCATACGCCAGTCAGATTTGCGGGAAATACCCTCAGGAAGCAGGCCATCGATGCCGCTGATAATGACGTTGCTGTCATATTGTATCCCGGTCTGAATACCTGCCGACCACGGCCTGCCGCCTCCCTGTTTCACTGCCTTCAGATACGCGGCTGCCTTTTCCGCAAGATCCGAGTTCGGCTCAAGCTGCATCGTCCGCTCGAAATATTCCCCGGCTGCGCGATACTCAGACCTGCTGTAGTAAATAATTCCCATCTCGAGGTTTGCCCGGGGGTCCTGAGGATTCATTTCAAGAGCCTTTTTCATTATTGATGCCGCGCCAGGGTCACCTGCCCTGCTCAGTGATGTCCCCAGGTAGAGCGTTGCTGTCTCATCATCAGGGCGTTCGGTGAGCGCTGCCCTGAACTCCGCCGCCGCATCACTAAACATCTGGTGTTCGATTGCGGCAATACCCCTGGCGACATGCTTTTCATAGGCCGTCTCCCCTGCCAGGGCTCCAGCAGGCAATAATGATGCAACGAACGCCGCAAGCAAAATATATCTATGCATAGAAACCACCTCCAGAGATCGACAATCCCCTCTTCAGCCGCTGCATGCTCAGGCAGTCAGGGCATGGCAGAAATGCGCAGGAAGCGGACACCTGCCGCGTGCACATTTCTGTAAAAAGCGTATACAAACCCCGCATTCTTTGTCAAGAACAGCAAAAAGAATTGTTCGAGCTTGACAGACCTTTGGCATTCGCGGTACATTTTGAGTCAACCCGTGCAGAACTATTATCAGTACATCATCCCCCGCCTGAACGGGGACGACATTAAAAAAGGATTCTCCGGCCATCTCTCGCTCGTTAAAAAAGGGATTGCGGGATTCATCGTCTTTGGCGGACGGCTGAGGGAGGTAAGGAAGCACATCAGGCAGCTGCAGGAGTCGTCTGATCTTCCCCTGATCCTTGCCTCGGACCTTGAACGCGGCCTGGGACAGCAGTTAAAGGGCGGCACCCTATTCCCTCCGGCAATGGCACTGGCAAGGGCAACGGCCCGCGACGGCCGGAAGACAGATGGTCCGCAGATCAGCAAAAGCGGTCTGAAACTTCTCAGACAGTCATTTCAGGCCCTGGCAGAAGAGGCCAGATATGCAGGCATAAACACCATACTGGCCCCGGTGCTGGACATCAACACCAACCCTGACAACCCTATCATCGGTGTCAGATCCTTTGGCGAGGACAGCGGCACGGTATCGCGCTTCGGGGAAGAGATGGTGCGGACCCTTCAGAAACACGGTATTGCTGCCTGCGGAAAACACTTCCCCGGGCATGGGGATACTGCGGTCGATTCCCACATCAGGCTTCCTTCAATAGAGAGATCCCTGGCCAGCCTCAATCGAACTGAACTGCCGCCGTTCAGGAAGGCTGTTGCTGCAGGGGTAGCCATGATAATGCTCGGACACCTTGATGTTCCTGCGCTTGACTCTTCAGGCATCCCGGTGTCGCTTTCCGGAAAAGCGGTCTCGTATATCAGGAAATCGCTTCACTACAATGGCTTGCTCATTACCGATGCCATGAACATGGGAGGGCTCAGCGGCTTTTCTGAAGAAGAGGCCTCTCTCATGGCCCTCCGGGCCGGTGTTGACATCATCCTGCATCCCCTGAATGCAGATCGGGTAGCAGCCTATCTGAGGAAAAAGGCATATAATGCAGATAACCTGCGGCTGGCTGAATTCAGACGGGGCCTTTCACGGTTTCCGGATGAGTCTGTTCCACGATTTGAAGATAATGCACATCTGTCTGCTGCATTAACGTCGATGACCTTAGCGCTGCCGAAGAATTTCCGGGTAGGATCCGATCCCCTGTTTGTGATTCTTTCGGATGAAAAACAAAGACAGGGAACCCAATTTGTTAAGACTCTCAGGAGGGCTCTTCCGGTACTGTCATGCATCACCCTCAATCAGCAACAACAGAGAAAAAACAACCTTCGCAGAGTTGCCGCCCAGGCAACCAGTGGACGAACGGTCATTACCGCAGTCTTTTCTGAAACACGGGCGTGGAAAGGGCAGACCGGAGGATGGATGCAGGAGTCGATCGCAGCATTGACCCCCCTCACTGGCCTCTTTGTTTCGTTCGGGAATCCCTACCTGATCAGGAATATACCTGCTGAAAGGAAGCTGCTGGCTTACTGGAATGCAGAAACTGCACAACAGGCTGCAGCTGAAGCAATAATCGGGAGATTAATGACCTGAGGGATCTCATGCCCGCATTACCGCGTCCGGGTCGGTGTTTGCGGCCTTCCATGCCGGGATGATTGTGGCAGCTGTATATGGAAGAACCGTCAGACAGAAGACGGTTGTAACCTGATAGGCATCGATAAACGGCACTAGCCTGAATTCAGGATAGAGGACCGACCAGCCCTTCAGCACCGGACTGAAAAGTATTGATGCGGTGAAGAAGACGTGCAGATAGGCAAGGACCATTCCGCCCAGGAAGGATGTCAGAGACATCACGATGCCCTCCCAGAACTTCAGCAGAATCACATCAGAGGTCTCCCACCCGGTTGCCTTCAGAATGCCGATCTCCTTTTTTTCGCCTGCACTGAGGCCGGCCGCCTTGTCCCAGCTGAAGATCATAAAGGCTATGACGCATACAGAGAGTATCAGGAGAATAATCCCTCCCCTCCAGTTGAAGATCGCATCATAGGTCCTGAGGATTTCACTTCGCGTAATAGGCCTGGAATCAGGCAGTATCTTTTTTATCTTATTCGCTATCGTCGATATCTCCTTCGGATTACGGACCGTTACGGCAAGGTCGGTAAGGAGGCCATTCCTGATGCCGAAGATATTCCTGAAATCAGGCTCAGAGATAAGGATCATGTCTGAGGAGACCAGTTCTGATTCTGTCGAGAGAATCTCCTGAACCGTAAGCGTCACTATTTTCCCCTCAGTGGTCTTCAGCGGGATTATGCCCCCTTCTGAAACAATACTGCTGCGGGAAACCCCCTTTCCGACAACCAGATTCCCTGCTCCGTAATTGAATTCCGGCGGTACGACCAGGGTGTAATTGGCACGAAATACGGGATCGTAGTAATACCCCCAGAGTCTGCCCCGCACAGAATCCACCCCGGTGATTGCCCTGATCTTATCTACCGCCTGCTCAGGCATTAGGTCCTGTCTTCCCGCAATCAGACGCTGCACAATAATTTCGGGCGCATCGGCCAGAACAAGCGAGGCCTCTTTTTTGACCGCATGCGTAAAGAACAGCACTGACGAGAGCAGGAAAACGACCATGGTATAGACCAGAAACAACGCAGCATTCTTTCCCTTCCTCCTCATCAGAAAGTTGAGTGTCAGACCGATAAAGTTCCTCTGCCGCCTAATCCAGGCCATAGGCCATACTAAGAGACATCAGATGAGGAGGGGGTGGAACGAGCGACCCTGAAGGGAAATGCTCGAACGACAGGGGGTAGTCCTGAAACGGAGTGTTCAGGTCAGCCATCGAAGGATGCCGTGTATACCGGGCATCCGTAAACAGGCAGAGGTCCGTAAGACTGTACTCTTTTACCATAACAGATTTTTCTGCCAACGCCGGCCGCATCTCCCGTCTGCTGTATGCCGCGTGGGCAAACATGAGGACGAAGCATATAAGGTTCAGGAGCAGATAACCCATAAATATCTGAAATTTCTTGTCGTTCATAGTGATTTATTTCAGCCGGAAATCAACCCGGCTTTCCTTCATTTTCTCTTTCTTCTCTGCCTGCAATGTCTTCGTTTCAACAAGGAAAATACGCTCCCGCTCCACCAGCTTCGATTTCAGAAGGTATTCCTCCACCTTAAGCGCCCGTTCCCGAGCAAGCTGCCTGAGGTCGTTCTCCGTAATCCCGACATGCGCAAGCATCAGCTTCTCCATCTCCGGACCCGGCAGGTCCTTTGCCATACCTATTATATTCCGCGGCTTCGGAAATTTCTCTTCTTTATATGCTGCCTTGAGATAAACAGGATATTCAGCCTGATCAATGGTCAGCTCATCCACCGGCGGGGGTGCCTGCCCCTTCCTGACCATATCCTTGAGTTTCTGCGCCTTCAGTTTGCGCATGAATGCCGTCTTAATAAGACCTTCCCTGTCCTTTTCAAGATCAACATGACCCTCAATCTCAAGCTTAAGGGCAGGCCGGTCATGGAGGGCCTTTATCAGGGTATCGAGCTTCCTGGCTGCCTGTTCGCTGACAGCAGCGCTTCCGGCGTCATAATCAACAAAGCTGAGTTCCTCACCACCGCCGCCAAAGACAGCACCCAGCAGCGCAAAGGGCGAGGTTGCCGCCTTTACCAGGAGATTGAGAATTATCTTGAGGACGATCCTTCCGATACTGAACTTCGGATCATTGATATATCCGCTCACCGGAATGTCAAGATTGATCTCCCCCTTCCTGTTCTTCAGGAGTGCGATGGCAAGCTTGACCGGTAATTTCGTTGCATCCGGGCTCTCGACCTGATCCCCGAACGTAAACTGGTCAAGAAAAATCCTGTTGTCGGCGGTGAGCTTCTTTTTCTCAATGTGATAGTGAAGATCGAGTGAGAGCTTTCCCTTCTGAATCGTATAGCCGGCATACCTTCCTGAATACGGCGTAACCGGGCTGAGATCCACATCCTTGACCGCTGCCTTCAGATCGACAAAAAGATCCTCGCGGAGCGGATTGATCTTCCCGGTTATCTCAAGCGGGGCATAGTTATCAAGTTTTCCCCTCAAGTCTACATCACCCATGACGCTTTCCTCGGACGACAGCCCGCTGACTCTCCCTCCGAGTTCCACAAGGCGGGCGGAATAATTCGGCTTGATATAAAAATCCGAAAACTGGACGGTTCCGCCCTGCAGGGTGATGGTATCGATCCCGGCAGATTTTATGCCTGTCGTCCGGCTGACTGCAGGGGCAGTTGCCGGGGCTGATGGCGGGGTTGCAGAAGGTGTCTCCGCAGCAGGCGCGGACTCTTGTTTCATCACATCCTGGAGGTTCAGGCTCCCACTGGGATTAATAATAAGCCGCGTGTAGAAATCAGTAAGGGCTATATCCTTGATATGCCACTGCGTGGGGTTATAACCGGCATCGATCCCGCTTATATTGAGGTTGCTCCAGCTGACGAGTTCATCAGTGTTGATCGAGTCGACAGTCCTGAAGCTCGAGACCGAGACCTCTCCCTGGAATCCTGCCTTCATGAGTCCATCCCCTGTCCGGGAAACAGAAACGGCCCCTGCAGCTGATATCGCACCGTCTGTGATGATGACATTCGTCCGGTCGGTTATATATGCCTGAACCGGGAACAACTCCATATTCTTGATCGACACCTGCATCTTTGAGGATAGAGGGTTGAGACTGAATGATCCCTTAGCAGATAATGCTCCTTTTTTTCCCGTAAGCATGGATATCGTGGCGCTGCCGGAACTCCCCTTTCGATTTGAAATCCGGCCGGCCGCAATCACGATGCGCTCGGCGCTCAGCACTACCGGGTCTGCAGGGACAAAATCAGAATATTTTAGTGCAAAATTATCAAATCTCAGATTTTTGACCGAATACTGCCATTCCTTCTCAACGCTTTTACCTTTCTTACCCACGGCCTTGAGAGAAGGCACTGCAGGTTCCGGGGCAAGCAGATTCTGAAGATTCATCATCCCGTCTGCAGAGCGTTTTGCAACAACGAGACCCGAGCGCGAGGCTATTTTGTCGAACGTAATTTCCCGCTGCCCGACGTCTACCGACCCTCCGCTGACCGAAAATTCAGGAAGTCTCAGGAAATCTTCTTTTTCATTTTTCCTGCGGAGTTTCATGCCTTTGAGACTTGCAACGATTTCAGCAAGCCGTACAACGGGTTCGGCCGCACCCTCTTTTTTCGCAAAGCTGTATTGGCCTGACAGGTCGAGGACCGCGTCTTCGATCGAAAACAGCAACCGGTCGGCATAATAAGGGGCGTATTTATTCAGTGCTATATGAACAACCTCCGCACGTCCGTCGGCAGTCAGCGGATCGACCGACATCTCGCCGTTGACCTTTACCTCTTCCCCCGAGTCGGTCTTCGCCGCAAAGACAACAGCCGTCTTCTTCTCCTTCACCGTACTGAAATGATCAAGAGTTAACTCGATCGGCCCGACCCTTGTCTTAAACGCGACCGGAGTTGATAAGTCGGTAAATTGGACCTTTCCCCCTGCAAGTCTTATCTCATCAATATCAAGGGTGACCCCGGGCCCCTCTTTTGGCTTTGCCTCCCCGGCTGCATGAACCTCCTTCGGTTTCAGGGCATCGACATTCATGGTCCCGTCTTTTTTTCTGATGAGATTGACCTCAGGCGATTCAATGCCAAGACGCGTCAGGTGCACTCCCCGAGAAACGAGGTCGGCATTTTTTACAGCAAGGCGAATGGCAGGGAGGTCCGTCAGAAGTCCTCCCGCACGATCGGTTATCCGCACCTTCGTGAAATCAATATCTCCCGAAAGGCTCATAGCAGGTCGGCCGCCGTTTTTTTCCATGAAGGAAAAGACAACCCTGGTACTGAGCAGGGCAGAGGATATCCTGAATTCAAGGTCAACCGGAATATAGGCAAAATAGTAAGGGATATCGAGGTCCCGTATATTGATATTGAACGTTGTCTCCCTGGAATCCTTGAATGGCTTGGTGACCCCGGTAAAGGCAACCTGCCGGCCATTTACCTTTGCTTCAAAAGAGGGTCTGACATACGAATCAAGATAATAGGGTAGGTTTGAAATGAACGGGATGTTCACGTTAATCTCCCTGGCTTTGTGCACCGTCTGTTTTAGGCCGTCCTTAAAGTCGATGCTGCCATTCTGGATCTCGATATTGTTCAGGGAAAATCGGAGTCCCCCTGAATCTGACGGGGCCTGCGTTTTCTTCCCTTCGAGAAGATCAGAGAAGTTATAGTGCGTCTCTTTGTCCCTGCTTATTCTGACCGAGGGATTCACAATCCGGATCTCCCTCATGATCAGTCCCCGCTTCAGCACGGAGACGGCCTCGAGGTTCAGATGGAGCCGGTCGCACGAGACAAAGTCTTCCGGCTTTCCACGATCACTGATATGAATGCCTTCGAGATCAACCGACAGGACAAAGGGATTGACCGAGACCTTGCCGATCTTCACGGAACGATGAAGCTTTTCAGAGAGGTTTTTTACCAGAATGGACTTGAGGACAGGAGGCAGGATGAAAAATCCGGCTATCGCAAAACAGACCAGTCCGATGACAAGGCCGTAGATGATCCGCTTAAAACGCGGATTGCGGAGGATGGTGTCCCGTATCGCCATCACGGTCCTTTTTATTTTATATCAGCGGTGCAGTGCGGACATTTTATGGCCTTAAGTGCCACGGCAGACAGACAGAAAGGACAATCCTTTGTCGCGGGCTGGACCGGGACTGTTTCCTGCTCGCGTCTGAGCCTGTTGATATATTTGACAACGAGAAATACGGAAAAGGCTACAATCAAAAAACTGACAATCGTATTGATGAACATACCATAATTGAGTGTCACCGCCGCTGCCGTCTTTGCATCTGCAAGTGACAGGTAGGGGCCGGGGGTCTTCCCGTCCTTCAGGAGAACAAAGAGGTTGGCAAAATCAACCTTCCCCATCAGCAGGCCGATCGGCGGCATTATAAGGTCATCGACCAGGGATTTTACGATCGTCCCGAAGGCCGCACCGATGATGATACCGACAGCCATATCCACCACATTCCCCTTGACCGCAAATTCCCTGAATTCCTTGAACACGGGTGATCCTCCTTGACAGCGTATTTGTTACTGAAATATTAGCATAGAACAACCCTGAAACCAAGAAAAGACCTTCCGATTATTGCCCCAACAATGCTATAGTTTCACCCATGGAATATCAGCAGAAAAACGGCAGGATACACTACGGATGGGTCATCGTCTTTACCGGCATGCTCAGCATCTGCGCCTGCCTTGGTTTCGGCCGTTTTGCGATCGGCATGCTCCTGCCTTCCATGGCGGTCACGCTGAAACTGACCTATGCCCAGATGGGCTTCATCAGCACAGCCAACTTCGTGGGATATCTGGCGTCGGTGCTGATCAGCGGCCACTGGTCTTCAGAGATCGGCGCCCGGCGGCTTATCTTCATTTCGCTCCTGGTGGTCGGCGTATCGATGGCCCTCGTCAGCCGCGCGATCAATTTCCACCAGGTCCTTCTGCTTTATATGCTCACCGGAATCGGCAGCGGCGCAGCGAATGTGACGATCATGGGGCTGGTTTCATCGTGGTTTTCGAGCAGCAGGAGGGGCCGGGCTGCCGGGTTCATCGTCATCGGCAGCGGTTTTGCGATTATCATCTCCGGCAGGCTCATCCCCTTTATCAACAGAACCTCTGGCCAGGAAGGCTGGAGGACGAACTGGCTGATACTCAGTGCAGTCGTCATAGCCATAGCATGCATCAGCGTACTGCTGATCAGGAACAAACCCGAAGACAAGGGGCTGCAACTGCTCGGGGCCGAAAAACCCGGTCACGGGAAGGACATCCGGGCGCATAACAAGACAGGCAGCGTTTACCGGGAGAAGATGATCTATTTCCTCGGACTGATCTATTTCCTCTTTGGCTATACCTATGTCATCTATGCAACCTTTATTGTGACAACACTGGTCAGGGAAAGGGGATTTTCAGAATCACTGGCCGGGAACTTCTGGTCCATGGTCGGATTCCTCAGCCTCTTTTCCGGACCCGTCTTCGGTACGCTTTCCGACCGGATCAGCCGGAAGGCCGGCCTGATAATTGTCTTCACCTTCCAGATGCTCTCTTACCTGCTCGTGGCTTCGGGGCTGCCAGGTATTTTTCTTTACCTGTCGATCTTCTTCTTCGGCATCGTCGCCTGGAGCATACCCTCGATCATGGCTGCTGCTGTCGGCGATTACGTCGGCGCTCAGAAGGCGGCACGGGCCTTTGGTCTGGTTACCTTCATCTTCGGATTCGGTCAGATCGCCGGACCGGCCGTAGCAGGAGTTCTTGCGGAAAAAACCGGGAGCTTCTCGTCCAGTTTTGTTATGGCAGCAGTGGCATCAGGCATGGCAATACTCCTGACGTCATTTCTGAAAAAACCCGGCTCTGCTTCAAGCACGGCCTGAGTCGCGAGTTCCCCTCTTCAGTTGCCCTTTTTTTATGTACATCAGCTTATCTGCCGCTGACAGCAGGTCATCGAGAGTAGAGGTCTTTGCCGGATTATACGTAGTCATGCCAACACTGACTGAAATCAAATAGGGACGTCCGCCCTTCTCATTATGACTCTTCAGATTCTGGTAAAGGTGTTCACAAATTATCTGTTCAATATCCCGTTCGGACGGCTCGGGCAGAAGCACGGCAAACTCATCGCCCCCCAGGCGCCCCAGAACATCAGACTCCCGGAAGGTGTCACGTAAAAGCTTTGCCGTATCCGCCAATGCCCGATCACCTTCTTTATGCCCGAACCGGTCGTTGATTCCCTTCATGTCGTTCAGATCCACATAGACCAGGACAAGGTTCTTCTTTTCCCGGTCCGCCACACGCAACTGATGCTCTGCAAGGGTGATAAAACCCCTTCTGTTATACAGGCCGGTCAGGACATCGGTGTTGGCCGCTTCGAGCAGCTTCTTTTCCATTTCCTTTTGTTCGGAGACGTCCCTGCACACTTCAACAAAACAGGTGCTCCCGCCCTTGCAGGCACATGAAAATATGGGGGTGCAGCTTATGCGATAATGCCCTTTTAATCTTTCGGTGTATCTCTCTTCGATCTGCTCTCTGCCGGTGATGAGCGTCTTACTCCCGGGACAGCCGGAAGAAGGTTTTTCCATGCCGCATACGGCTGTGTAACACGTTTTTCCTATAAGGTCATCCCGGGCAACGCCCAGCCTGGCGGACAATGCCCTGTTTGCCCTCTGAATGATATACTGTCCGTCTATCACTGCAACAATATCCGGAATGGCATCAAAAGTCTGCTCCCATATCTCCTTCTCACGCCGGATTCTGTCCTCTGCTTCCTTGCGGACGGTTATGTCGACGGAAGAGCCTATCATGCCGGTAACAACGCCCTTTGCGTTCTTCAGCATCGTAAGCAAAAGAAGGGCATGAAACTCCGCACCTGATTTTTTTCTAAGGCGCACCTGACTTTCATGGAATCCCTTTTCTTTAAGAGGCAGGATGATCTCACGCTCCAGAAACTCCGCCTGGGCCTCAGGGTAAATGAACGATATGTGCCTCCCCTCTGCCTCCTTCGCCGTATATAAAAACATTCTTTCAGCACCCCTGTTCCAGCTGGTCACCATGCCCTCAAGATCTGTTGTGATGACAGACTCCTGGATCTGGTCCAGCACCCTCGCCTGCAGCTGAATCGTCTCTTCGTACTTCTTGCGCCTGGTAATATCACGCGAGATGGTGGACGCTCCGATAATGGTGCCCGTGCTGTCTCTGATGGGGGACACGGTGAGCGCTATGTTGATCCGTCTGCCGCCTTTCGTCACGCGCACCGTTTCATAATGATCAACTCTTTCCCCCCTTCTTATGTTTTCCAGTATAGACAAAATCTCGTCAGCATGACTGGAGGGGACAAGTATGGATACGGATCTACCAATAGCCTCCTCAGCCGCATAGCCGTAAATCCGTTCGGCTCCCCTGTTCCAGCTGGTGATAATACCGCTCAGATCCTTCCCGATAATGGCGTCATCGGAAGATTCAACAATGGCAGCCAGCCTGGAATTCAGAGTCCCGATTTCCTTCTGCAGATCTATCTGCCTCTGCAGACTGACAATCCTCCTTTGGCGCAATTCCGCAAGTGCAGCTTTTTTCCCATTATTGTCTTTCATAATCCTCTTTAATTCATTATCCCAGATGTCATGACAAAGATCAATTGAGCCGGTGCGTGTTGAGCATGCAGGTTGCACGAGGTAAAAATAACCGGTATAATCAGGAAAAGGATCCGCAGGGGAGGTTGGTATGACAGAGGAAGATGTTCTGAAGTTTATAGCAAAAAACGGCGAGATGGTCGTACTGAGACTTGCCGGGTGCCCGGATGCAGAGGATATTATCAGCGTCATCAAGACAAACGCCCCTGACCGGAGCTATGTACTGATGGAACATTACGGCACAAAGCCAGAATCGGTAAAGAGCTACATCTGCAACATGAATTTTGACAAAAACCTGCTGATTGTCGCTGTAGCAGGGAAAAAAGCGATCGGGGCCCTCTCCGCCATCCAGATGGACGGCGGCGCACGGCCTGAGACAGCCCACATCCTGAATATCGGGCTCCATATCAGTCCTGATTTCCGGGGGCTCGGGATAGGTTCCCAGATGCTGAACTACGCGGGGGAATGGGCAAGAGAACATGGGTTCAAAAAGCTGGAAGCCAATATTTTTACCACGAACAAGCGCTCCCTTCACCTATTTGAGCGGGCCGGTTTTGTGGAAGAGGGCACACGCCAGAAAAGGATCCGAATTGGTCAAAAATATATCGATGAGGTTCTCATAGGCAGGATCCTGTAGCGTAGTCCCTCATATCTCATATGGAGACATGTAAGGGACTGCCGTTAGGAATTGCGGCCTGGTTCAACACCTTTAATCCCTATGCTTCTGACTTAACGGTTTGAGGAAACACAGATACCGGACCTGACGTGAGGAGTCATTCCAGCCTTCCGTCCTTCATCCTGAGCATCCGGTCAGCCCTGGCGGCAATATCCGGATTGTGGGTTGCAATAATCGCTGAAGCTGCATTCCGGCGTGCGTGGGAAAGCAGATGATCCATGATCGATTCACCTGTTGCACTGTCGAGATTGCCGGTGGGTTCATCCGCCAGAATCAGCCTCGGGCTGTTTATCAACGCTCGGGCAAGTGCCGCCCTCTGCCTCTCTCCGCCTGAAACACGGTTAGGGAAAAAGCGAGCCCTGTGCCCGATCCCCATTTGTTCAAGAAGCTCAATCGCCCGTTTTCGCCGTTCGTGCCTCGATATTCCGAGACCCACCAGAGGCGCCTCAACATTCTCGGCCAGAGTCATGGAGGGTATGAGATGATGGAATTGAAAGACAAATCCGACCATTTGCGCCCTGAAAAGATATGAGGACCCGTAATCCTTCTGGGCCCTGCCCTCGATTTCCACGCTGCCGCCGGTTGGGTGATCGAGCAGTCCGATGATACTGAGAAGCGTGCTTTTCCCGCATCCGGATGGACCCATAAGTGCGATTGTTTCCCCGGCCGCTACATTAAACGTAATCCCCTTGAGGGCATGTACCTGGCCGTTTTCATACAGCTTTGAAAGGCCCCTGACTGCAAGGAAGTCTCTCCTGACCTCACTCACGGCGAATAGCCTCAGCCGGGGAGAGTCTGAACACTACAACGGTCGGCCACAGCAGGGCTATGCAGGCCAGGATCATCGAAAGTCCGAGAGAATAGAGAAAATTTTCGGGCGCTATCACAACAGGGACCCATCCAAATCCTATCGCGCGGCTCCTGTTCAGAGCCCGAAGTATCAGAAGGGCAAGACCATTACCGGCAACAGCGCCGCAGAGGCAAAGCATAATGCTTTCCGCGAAGAGCACCCGCAGCACCAGATACGGCCTCCAGCCCACAGCCATAAGGATGCCGATCTCTCGTGTGCGTTCGACAACAGCCATCGCAAGCGTATTGCTGACGACCAGACAGGCCCCGACAAAGGATATAAGAGCAATGGCCAGGGCGAATGTCTCTACCGCCTTGAAAATGCGGATATTGGCCACAAAATCTGAGCTGGGCTGCGCCTTGAGACGGGGGAAGCGGGCATTGATCTCTCCGCTGACCTTCTGAGCCGTTCCCCGGTCGCTTGCCCTGACCATGGCAAGATTTATGAATCCCTCTTTTCCGACAAGTTGTTGCGCCTCAGCAAGGTCCACGACGACGGCGCCGTCAATAATATTGCTGCCGACAGAGTATATCCCGCAGATGCGGTATTCCCGGCTGCCGACAGATAGGATGCCGTCTGGCCGCAAACCGAGACGCCGCGCCGTAAGGACCCCAACCATAACTTCATGTTTCCCGGCTGCGAGAGGCCGGCCCTCTAAAAAACCAAAACGGGATCCCAGGCGATCAGACACTCCGATAATAAGGGCATACGGGTTCCATTGCTCCCGAAGGGTCCCGACCACAAGGGGAAAGACATCCTGGCCGAACATGTCCTGAAGGCCGGCAAAATCCTCAGGAGATATCCGTGAGGCACCGGGCGTTGCTGCATCCCGGGTCTGCACCGTGATATCGGTATCGTAACCGGCTATTACCCGGCGCGTCTCGCTCACAATATTTCCGGTGATAGCATGAATAGACACATAAACGGCAATGCCGAGGGCTGCGCCAAGAAGGGTCATCAGACTGCGGGTCTTATTGCGCAGAAGGTTCCTGATAAATATCAAACCTCGACTCCTGAACGTTTAGGATGACTTCACCGGAAAATCCGGAAATACACTTAATCTCACAGTGGACCGGACGGAAAGGGGAACCGCTGCAACAGCGGCCCCCCCGCAGTCCCGGTTATCTCAGTGTCAAAGGATTATAACAGTCCAGTTTTACGCCGCTCATGGCAGTTCCGTTTACGGTAAAAGTGACGGAAGGGCTATGCGGGTTCCCCGGTACGATCGTAAGCACTGCCTGGCTCCCGGCGTTGCCCGTATTTATTATTCTTCCAGCGGTGTGTACGCCGGAAGAGTTAATGAGTATGGGGTTGGCAAGGTCAGTAGTCACATCCACGTACCCTGAATCGAATATGAACAGCCGTCCGGTGATTGTTTCCTGGACTCCGCCGCCCGCCGTCCCGAGCATAGTTATCGTGGCGTTTTCCACCTTGGTCTGCTTGTTGGTTGTCTCGTTGCCGATCACAATCCTCGTTACCGCATAGGTATCAGCCCTGCCCTGAGTATTGCTTGGGGCAGTACCGGAAGTTGGAGTGCCCGGAGTGAAGACAAACCCTTCGAAACCGACACTGGTGTTCTGCTTGAGGCTGCCAGAGGAGGATGTTGTTGACATTGTGATCTTGGGCGCAGAGGCTGTCACCTGGCTGGTCACCGGCCCGAAGTCACCAGGCGTTCCGGGTGCGTTAAAGGCAATGTCACCTGACATGGTTGATTTGTCTCCGGTTGTCCTCATCGTGGCGCAGAAGTTGTCAAACGAAAGGGTTCCCGCGGTTGTTCCGTTTGCGTGATTCCAGTTCTTGAACCTCAGGAAACCGCCGCAGCTTCCCGCTATGTCAGGCGGCTGAAAATTAGGCACGGACCTGGCCGCAAGTATCGGGGAAGCAACGAGTTTTGCCGCGATCCCGATCGGCGCAAACGCTGCAAGCACGTCCTGAACATCGGCAGCCTTTGACGTGGCCACCCCGCTGGCAGTGCAGATCGGAACATAACCGTTTGTATTGGTGAGGGCGCTGGTAACCACAGCGGGCGTGATATCGGCAGCTGTGGTTTTACCGGCGTACGTCACCAGAATGGTGCTTCCACCCCCGCCGCCATCACTACTGCCACCCCCACCGCCGCAACCGAAAAAAGAAAGGGCGGGTATAACAGCAGAAGCCACGACAATAAAAAACCATACACTTTTTCTCATGATAATCCTCCTGGATTGTGCTTGAGTTGTTGATTCATCCCCATTATCGGACGATCCGAACGTCGTACAAGGCTCTATCGCCGTCACCTCCTTTCACAGCAATACCCTCAAAACAAGTTTTGTGGAGAGACTCTCTCTTTCCATTTCTATCTCTAAACCAGGATCATGTCAAGCTGCAATTTCAGGCAGCAGGCATAGCCCGAAATATCTCCGCATCTCAGATCTGTTTGCGACTCCGGATATATTGTCTTATAATATGCGTGTTATTTGAACGCTGCATAAGGAGAATTCATACTATATGGAATCAAGGCTGAAGGTACTGTTGATCAAGCACACCCCTAACCCGGAAGAAACCATTGCAATGGCTGCAAAGCTCTGCTACAGTCCGTCGGGTATTGAATCTTTAAAAGAGAAAATTGAAGCAAAAGATCAGAGGAAGTTTGTTGAGAAGCTCGCAAAGATGGGGCACATGAGCCCCCTTGAACATTCTTCTTTTACCTTTGCGATCGAAGGCATCTCAAGGGCATGTTCTCATCAGTTGGTACGCCACCGGTTGGCAAGCTACTCACAACAGTCGCAGCGATATGTCAGTGAAGAGGCAGGATTCGATTACGTGATCCCAAAGACAATAAAGGGCGATAAAGAACTTGAACGGTATTTTAAAGATGTCATGTCAAAAACTCAGAAAGCTTATAATCATATTGTCCAGAAGCTGAATGAAAAGGGAATCAAAGGAGAAGCGGCCAACCAGGATGCCCGCTTTGTTCTCCCCAACGCCTGTGAAACAAAGATTATCGTTACGATGAATGCGCGCGAATTGCTGCATTTCTTTAAGCAAAGATGTTGTAATCGGGCACAATGGGAGATCAGGGCGATGGCGATAGAAATGCTTCAGCTCGTGAAGGCCATTGCTCCAATAATATTTTCAAAAGCCGGACCGTCCTGTTTAAAGGGAGCATGTCCGGAAGGAGAATACACGTGTGGCAGGATTAAAGAGGTCCGGGAACAATTCAGAGCTTTGCAGTCATGATTGGCGGCATCAAGCTTCTGAAACGCTCTGTCGCGGATGACGCCGACGTGAGGCGCGGACCGATGTTCGCCTGTAGAGCAGGAGATTAGGAGGGGTCATGTCAGATATCCATAACCACGTGCGTTTCTACCGCTTTATCTCAGGTGTGCTTCATACCCAGAAAGGTGACCCCCTCTGCGGCAACTGCAGGGCCTTCGCAAATACTGTCCTGAGAATGAAGGAAGGGATCGCCCTGCTCAAAGCGGAACGTGCACATGAATTATCGGAACTCACCGAACCCTTCAGAATACTATTGGATGAAGCCCATCATATCATTGCTGCTCTTGATATTCCCCTTGACGCACCCGGCCAGAAAAAGGCGGGCAACTGCAGGATGCCCGAGGGGGCCTGTTTTGTAAAGTCTTCGAAAAAACTGCTGGACAGTATTGATTGAACTCTAACACAGGAGGTTTGCCATGAAGGCAGGATTCATCGGGCTGGGTCATCTCGGCAGGGCCATAGCCAAACGACTGATCGCCGAAGGAGTCTCCCTGACGGTATGGAACAGGACACAGGAGAAGGCTGCCGACCTCGGTGTGCCGGTCGCAGAGACGCCTGCCTCTCTGATATCATCGACGGATATCGTCTTCCTGAACCTCTTTGACAGCGAGGCGGTCTGGTCCGTATTGACCGGAGGAGAGGGCATCACCGCCGGGGATTGTAAAGGCAAGATCATCATCGACACATCGACAAACCACTTTGAAGACGTCCTGCACTTTCATGAAATCATGAGGGAGCAGGAGGCCTTCTATCTGGAAGCTCCGGTACTCGGCAGCGTCGGCCCGGCTTCTGCGGGAAATCTTACGGTGCTCGTCAGCGGCGATAGAACAGCTTACGACCGGGCTCACCCTCTCATCTCGAAGATCGGGAAAAATATCTTCTTTCTTGAGGGTCCTGCGCTGGCCACAAAGATGAAATTGATCAATAACCTCGTCCTCGGCTCACTCATGGCCGCTCTCGCAGAGTCGGTCGCAATTGCGGAATCCAGCGGGATAGAAAAATCCCTGGCGATCGATATACTGGGGGCAGGCGCAGGGAATTCAGCGGTACTGAACGCAAAGAAGGAAAATCTGCTGAAAGAGGATTTCACGACCCAGTTTTCGTCGTCTCTTATCTACAAGGACCTTCATTACCTGCAGGACCTTGCAAGGACACTCAAGAGGCCGTTGTTCAGCGCAAGCGTTGTAAAGGAACTCTATGGCATGACCTTTTCCAGGGATATGGCTGACCTCGATTTTTCTGCGATCTACAAGGTCCTGAAAGAGTACTGAATAAGATCCCAGGGCATATATGAGGGTTAAGAGTTACGTTACTACAGCGTGGCACCGGTCACAGAGTTCCGGCTCGTCCGCAAAGGTACCCACCTTGTCGCTCCAGTTCCAGCAGCGCTGACATTTGCTGCCTGAGGCCCGCTCGACGAGCACCTGCAGTCCCGCCACCGTGCTGCCCTCGTGGGCTGAAACCAGATTTTCCGCACTGAGAACCACTCCGGAGACGAGAAAAAAGGTCGGCAGAAATTCCCGGTAACACTCGGCGAGCTGACGGTACGGTTCGGGCAGATTCAACACCACCCTGGCTTCCAGCGGATTACCGATAAATTTCTCGGCCCTCTTGATCTCAAGGGCCTTGTTCACATCATCCCTGAGTTCAAGAAGCTTCTGCCACCGAGCTTCAAGCTCTGCGTCTACAAACTTTTCATTCACCTCGGGAAAGGCAGAGAGAAACACGGATTCTGCTGTTTCCTGGCCCCTGGCGATATATTTCCAGACTTCATCCGCAGTAAACGAAAGCACCGGCGCCATCAGCCGCGTCAGCGTCGAAAGGACCTCGGTCAGGACCCACTGGCTCGCACGCCTCTCGACTGAATCAGTCTTTGCCGTGTAGAGCCGATCCTTCAGGATATCGAGATACACAGAGCTCATATCCACGACACAGAAGTTATGGATACTATGGAAGACCTCATGAAAATCGAAGTTTTCATAGGCCCGCGTCACCCTTTTTATTAGCTTCTGGAGGCTGTTCATCGCCCAGCGGTCGATCTCCTGCAGGCGGTTGCTGTAGTCGCCTCCGTCGAAATCATTCGTATTGCCGAGGAGAAACCGGCAGGTATTCCTGATCTTCCGGTATGCCTCGGTCAGCCGGTTCAGAATCTCCTTGGATATCCGGATATCGTCCTTATAGTCTTCAGCAGAAACCCAGATCCTGAGGATCTCGCCGCCGTACCCCTTGATGATCTCCTGAGGCGCTATGACATTACCCAGTGACTTTGACATTTTTTTGCCTGACCCGTCTACCACAAAGCCATGTGTCAGGACGGTCTGATACGGAGCAGAGCCGCGCGTACCGACTGAAGCAAGCAGAGAGCTCTGGAACCACCCGCGGTGCTGGTCGCTTCCCTCAAGATAGAGGTCCGCTGGCCATGACAACCGCTCGTCCGCCTCAACAACCGCAGCATGGCTGACCCCCGAGTCAAACCAGACATCGAGGATGTCCATTTCTTTCTGAAACTCTGACTGCCCGCATTTTTTGCAGACGTATCCGGCCGGGAGAAATTCCTCTGCCTTCTTTACATACCAGACGTCGGCCCCGTGTTCCTCCACCTGTTTTACGATCCCATCAAGCACCCCGGGGTCATCTATAAATGCCTCGCAGTTCCTGCACCGAAGCACGGTGATCGGCACTCCCCAGCTCCGCTGACGGGAGACGCACCAGTCAGGCCTGTTTGTCAGCATGCCGTGAATCCGCTCACGTCCCCATTTCGGGACCCAGTTAACGCGGTCGATCTCTTCAAGGCACTTCTTCCTGAGATCGTTATGTGCCACGGAGATGAACCACTGCTCAGTCGCCCTGAAGATGACCGGCTTTTTACAGCGCCAGCAGTGGGGATAGGAATGGCTGATCTTTTCTTCCTTGATAAGGGCATTCTTTTCCGTAAGGATCGCAATGATAGAGGCATTCGCCTTGAAGACAAACTGCCCTTCGAGTTCGCCTGCCTGTTTTGTGAACTTTCCGCGGTCATCGACCGGAGCATAGATATCGAGCCCATATTTCAGCCCGACTTCATAGTCGTCCTCGCCGTGTCCCGGAGCGATATGCACAATACCGGTTCCTTCTTCGAGCGAGACAAAGTCGCCGAGCACTGCCTGCGACTTCCTGTCGATGAACGGATGCTGCACCAGCATGCCTTCAAGGCTGCTGCCAACGAACTTCTGCAGCACCGTGCCATCCAGGCCGACACGTTCCTTTAACGGCCCGATCCGGCCCTCCGCAACAAGCAGGACTTCATTATTCTGCTCCACCGCCGCATAGGCAAGATCAGGGTGAAAAGCCACGGCAAGGTTTGCCGGAAGTGTCCACGGGGTGGTTGTCCAGATGACAACAAACACCTTCTTATCCTTCAGCGCCGGAAGATATTTTTCCTTATTCTCCTGATCGACCTCAAACTTGACGAAGACAGACGGCGATTCCTTGTCGGCGTATTCCACCTCTGCCTCGGCAAGGGCTGTCACGCAGGACGGGCACCAGTGGACAGGCTTCTTGCCCTTATAGGCATACCCGTTCGTCACGAATTTATTGAACTCGCGGACGATCGACGCCTCATAACCATAGGTCAGAGTCAGGTATGGTCTCGCCCAGTCGCCGAAAACAGCGAGCCGCTTGAACTCCTCGCGCTGGATATCAACAAATTCTTTAGCGTATGCCCTGCATAGCCGGCGTTTATCGATGATATCGACACTGTCTTTTTTGTCGCCGAGGTTCTTGTCGACCTGGAGCTCTATCGGCAGACCATGGCAGTCCCAACCGGGGACATACGGAGCGTAAAAACCGTTCATTGTCTTATACTTAACTATTATATCTTTAAGTATTTTATTAAGTGCGTGGCCCATGTGAATGTGACCGTTTGCATAGGGCGGACCGTCATGGAGGATGTATTTTTTTCCGGTCACCCGGTTCTTCTGCTGCATCTTTTCGTATATGCCGGTCTCCTCCCAGGCCTTCAGCATCTCGGGCTCACGCTGGGCAAGGTTTGCCTTCATCGGAAAGTCGGTCTGGGGAAGATTGAGTGTGTCTTTATAGTCTTTGGCCATAGCGTATAAATTACCACCGCATCAGGTCTAAAATCAAGGCAACCGCAGGAAAATCAAGAAGACTAAACCAACGAAACTGCGGGGGCTCAGACAGATGCAGCATCAGATGATGCGGACTCTTCCTGCCTCTGCGGATTGATGATCCAGATGGAGCCGAACTCCTTTTCCTGGTAGACACGCGCAAGGCCAAGCCGAAGGAGTTCGAGCATTGCCAGAAACGTTACGATCATCTGGGTCCTGGTCACGTTATCCTTGAAAACCTCTTCGAACCTGATGCTGTCGGCATGCTCGATCATCTCCACAATCGTCGACATCCTGTCCTTGACCGTCAGGGTCTCCCGCGTTATCATGCGCACTTCAGGGGGCGCAGCCTCAAGCATCTTCCGGAAAGCAGCAAGAAGATCATAGAGCGAGACATCAAAGAGATACGGCTCCTGCTCCAAAGAGGCCTCACCGTCTTCTTCAAGAGGGGGTCTTTTATAGAATTTCAGGGCATCGTCTTCCTTCTCCCTGAGGATTGAAGCAGCATCCTTATATGATTGATATTCCAGAAGACGCTGAACGAGTTCAAGCCGAGGATCCTCAATATGCTCTTCTTCTGTTATCTCTTCAACCGGCAGAAGCATGCGTGACTTTATATGGATCAGGGTCGCGGCCATGACGAGAAAATCGCCGGCGAGTTCGAGATTAAGATCGCGCATCATATCAAGATACTCCAGATACTGATGCGTGATGAACGCTATCGGAATGTCATAGATATCCACCTTGTTCTCCCTGATCAGGTGCAGGAGAAGGTCCATCGGTCCTTCAAAGACCGGCAATTTAATGTTGTAGAGATCTTCCATGGTGGTTTGCGAACGATATTTTACCATTTTGGCCAGACTTTTACCCGCCAGGGATCATCAGTGCAGAGTATTCCCCTGAAATCCGGCATCGAAGTCATTTCGATGGCGGATCTGCAGCTGCATTGGAAAAGCACTTCTTCGTTGATTTCAGACTGAAAGAAGAGTATCCTTATCTCATGCACAGAAGATTCTTTTTTTCTGTAATACCTCTCCGGCATTTTCTCCCGATTATTATAATTCCCTTCCTGCTGCTGGCACTCTGCATCCCTGCCCGTGCAGCAGGAATGTCTCTTTCTTTCGACAGTGAAGGCAGGACCCTCAGGTCTGTCCCCAGACCGGGAGAGATCAACAACAGCAGGACAGCACGAAATACTGCTCCGGAGGGAGTGGAGATCCTCCGAGATACAGCGTACGAATATTATCCTGTCTCGGGCAGGACCTTCTCGGAGATTGTGCGCTCAGTCGGGGAGAACGGACCATACAATAAAAGCAGGACAGTAAGGCAACCCTGCAGGGTCGACTGGACCGCAACTCTGTCAGTTCAGTATGATTTTTCGTATGCGATCGATGAAGAAAACGGAAAGATGCATGCTGCTACCGAAATATCGGACAGCACCCTTGAAGACAGCAGTACGGTCACCCTGCCCTCCCTGATCGATGATACGGCGCTTAATCCGGTCGAACAGAGCATGTGGCGCACCTACCTGTCCGGCCTGGCAGAACATTGCCACGCCCTCGTTGCCATTATCCGCGATCCTCAGGTCAGAAGGACTGCCCGCGAAAAAATGACCGATATTACCTATCTTATCTTTGATTATACTGAAGGGATGGATATCGAAAAAAGCGTAGAAGCATTCCTCAGGGGTGAAGCGCTCAGAATAGGACAGGAGGCGGTGCGCGGGATCAGTGCCCGGATTGCTGATTACGAGAAGACCGCTGCCATACCGGGACGTGACAAAAAACAGGGGTCTTACCGCAAAAATTCCGAGGAATGAGTTTCTCGTTACTCAGCCTGTTTCATGAATTCTATCCAGATCGGCAGTGCGGCTGAGGCACCAGTTTCCCTTGATCCGATCGGTTTGTGGTCGTCCCGCCCGACCCAGACACCGACAGCCAGCCTGTCGTCAAAGCCGATGAACCAGGCATCGGTGTAGTCGTTTGTCGTTCCTGTCTTGCCATAGACCACCCGGCCGATCGATTTTGCCCTGGCTGCAGTCCCCTCGGTGACGACCGCCCTGAGCATCTTCTTCAGCTCTGACACGACCCCCTCTTCAAGGACATCTTCAAGCTGGGGCCGGACCTCCTCAACGACGATGCCGTCCCTGTTTTCGATACGTTCGTAGGGGATAAGGCTTGCCTTTTTCCCGGTTGCAAAGGCTGAATACGCGCTAACCATCTCGATAAGCGTCACGTCAGACGCGCCAAGGACTATCGGCATATAGGGCTGTATTTCAGTCGTCAGCCCCAGCCTTCGGGCAGTGAGAATCACGCTGTCGAGCCCGACTCTGCTCGCAAGCCGGACGGTTGCGGCATTCAGGGACCGGGAAAGTGCCGTCTTCAGAGTCACCGTGCCGTTATACTTGCCATCATAGTTTTTCGGTGTCCACATCTGCCCGGGACGGGCCCCTTTGAACGATATGGGACTGTCGGCAACCGTATCTTCAGCAGTCATCCCGTCTTCAAGTGCAGTGACATAGACAAACGGTTTAAACGCAGAACCCGGCTGCCTCAGTGCCTGGGTGGCACGGTTGAACTGGTTGTCCCAGAAATCGAAGCCGCCGACCATAGCCCGGATATGCCCTGTCCTGAGGTCAACGGCAACCAGGGCCGCCTGCATTCCGGGCTTCACCCTCTTCTCGATGTTGATAATTCCGTTTTCGAGTGCCTCCTCTGCCAGCTTCTGGAGTCTGAAATCGATCGAAGCGTATATCTTGTAACCGGCGGTATAGATCTCCGGCCCGAACTTGTGCTCCAGCCTCTGACGCAGGATCTCGACAAAATACGGGGCCTCATACTTCCTGAAATGCGGTTTTGCGGGGACCGGCTCCGCCAGGGCCTTCTGGTACTCTTCTTCCGTAATGAACTTCTGTTTTCTCATGGCAGCAAGAACTATCGAACGACGCTCCTTTGCCTTGTCAGCGTTCCTGAAAGGTGAGTACTGTGACGGTGCCTTCGGCAGAGACGCCAGGAGGGCCGCCTCGCCCACCGTCAGATCACCGACCGATTTCCCGAAATACGTCTGGCTCGCCGCTTCGATCCCAAAGGACCGCGTCCCGAAATAGGTCTGATTAAGATATATACCGAGGATCTCGTCCTTGGTATACCGTTTTTCTATCTGGATCGAGATCGCCGCTTCCTTGATCTTCCGGGCGACAGATTTTTCAGGCTTGAGGAACAGCATCTTCGCAAGCTGCTGCGTAATGGTCGAACCACCCTGAACCATCCCCCCTGCCCGCACGTCATGGACAAGCGCACGCACGATGCCGATCAGATCAACCCCGGGATGGTGATAAAACCGGGCGTCCTCGATCGCAACAAAGGCCTTCTTTACCTGCTCGGGGATTTTATAGTGGGGAACAAAGGTCCTTCGCTCATAATAGAATTCAGCCAGGAGCTTTCCGTCGCTCGAATAGACCTTTGAGGATTCGCTCGGCACATATTCCTCTATGGCGTTCACCTTCGGCAGATCGAGCAGAGTCCAGTAAACAAAACCACCCGCTGCACCAAGAAAAGCGCAGAGAAGCCCGAGAAGAATAACCCACTTGCGGGAACAGGGCTGTTTTTCTGACTGCGCGATATCCTCTTCTAGCTTTGACATGATTTCTTATTATACCGGAAGCAGCCCTTCACGCAAGACAGGGAATCACCATAAATTTTCGCTTGTCCCTCCTTATCTGAATATATCGGAGTTATCCCGGATTTGGCAGATAGAGATCCGGAGGCTTTTCTCTCGATAAAGAAGGTCTCGCCACCCATTTGAAAGGATACTGCCGGAACGTGAAATTGCTTGCTTTTTTCGATTCGCTATGATATAAAATTACAGTTTCAGAAGTTTTTGTCGTAATGATCAGCCGCAAAGACTTTGAGCTTTGCGGCTTTTTTTTATGGACAGGCGCTGAAACACTCAAAACTTTTTTTCAGGAGGTCAGTAGCATGGAGAAGGGAACAGTAAAGTGGTTTAATGAGGCCAAGGGATTTGGTTTCATTACAAAGGAAGGCGGCGGCGATGTATTCGTTCACTATTCAGAAATCCAGTCAGACGGCTTCAAGACTCTTGCTGAGGGCTCTGAAGTGACGTTCGAAGTAGAGGACGGCCCCAAGGGTCCCAAGGCTGTCAGGGTCAACAGAGCCTAAACCAATCTTCCTTAATATAAGGATATCCTCGTTTCGGCACAAAGAAAGCCTCTTCCTTTGGAAGAGGCTTTCTTTCTTCATAACAAAAAGTTAGCCGGCTGTTTTGTTAAAAGCCCTCATCAGCCGTTCATATTTCTCTGCTCCGACACATTCCCTGGCAGCAGGACACCACTGGATACACGTCATGGCCATGTCCCGGCTTAGCTGCTTGCCACAGCCCTTGCAGTTCATCTCGGCCTCATCCGACCAGATCTCGTTTTTCGCCGAACACCAGAGGCACTCAATCTCCTCCGGATACGGGTTTCTTATTTCCTGACTTCCTGGACATCCATCCTTTAACATGTCTATAGTTTAATCTGAACCAGCCTGGTTGTATATGAGATAAATCATACGGCAGGTCCGCAAGTTCATATACCGTCCTGAAGTCAGTCCATCATTCTCTTCACCCTCCACTCAGTAACATTTGTATCTGGCCGCGGACTCTGCTCATTGTCCGTCATTCCATCGAAGAGGGGAACCCATTTTTATATAACAATCAGGACCCTATTCGTTATTCATTCCTATGAAATAAACTTAACTGGACTGCAGCGAAACCATCAGTTAGACTAAACATATTAAACGCTATATTAATTAAGTTTAATAATTTACCAGCAGTAGGGTTGGTGTCAGGAAAGAGTCCATGTGACTCATTCATTGGTTACCTTGAAGGGTCTGCATAAGCAGATCCAATCATTAATCACCTTCATAGGAGGAAGTATGAAAAGGAAGTATCTTGCAGTTTTACTTGCCGTGGCGTTTGTAATCGGGGCCTTCGGCAACGCATTTGCCACCTCAACATGGTACAGCAGCTTTGCATCGACCTATCCCAGTTCGACGACATTGACAACATTCAGCTGCCAGACCTGCCACGTCCCGGCCGGTCCGCCCAACAGAAATCCTTATGGTACGGCATATGCCAATGCAGGCCATAATTTCAAGGCCATCGAATCTCTGGATTCAGACGGTGACGGTTCCACAAACATAGCAGAGATCACTGCCGGAACAAACCCGGGAGACGCAACGAGCAAGCCGACCCCTCCGCCGCCTGCAGCATGCACATCATTCACCTATTCAGCATTTTCAGCGTGCCAGCCGAATAATACACAGACCCGGACCGTGCTTTCCAGTCTGCCCGCGGGCTGTACCGGTGGAACCCCCGTATTGTCACAGGCCTGTACCTATGTCCCGCCGGTAACCGCATGTACATCCTTTACCTACTCGGCTTGGGGCACCTGTCAGTCCAATAATACACAGACCCGGACTGTCGCTTCAAGCATGCCTGCAGGATGTACCGGTGGAAGCCCACTGTTGACCCAGATCTGTAATTATGTCCCGCCGGTAAATGCAT
>Ga0334722_10001822_pt1 | contig 25480 bp, 24 predicted proteins | sample C3_bottom_MG_FD_207210 | JGI IMG/M metagenome (GOLD analysis project Ga0334722, IMG submission 207210) | Sediment microbial communities from Yellowstone Lake, YNP, Wyoming, USA - C3_bottom | ecosystem: Environmental > Aquatic > Freshwater > Lake > Sediment | place: USA: Wyoming | collected... | reverse complement strand
ATCGCGAAACTCCCTTTTCGTGTGCTTTGGCGGCTCACGGTTGGAAGTTTCTGCGGTGGACTCCCTTAAATGTCAAACTTCTACTGCCTCCCCGGCAGAGCCGGGGGATCTCCTATGTTGGTTTAGGAGGCTGGAGAGCGGAGTCTGGAAGCTAGTTGCGGAACGCCTTGACTAGCCCCCGGACCCTCCTTCCCGGCCTCTGTTTGTAACAAGTTCTTGAAAAAGGGGGCAGGCCCCCTTTTATATCCCCCAATTCGGAGGCTGCCGAAAATCGCTTCCCCCTGAAACGACTTTGCCTCGCTGCATCGTGTCGCACTCAGGAAGCGATTTTCAACAGCCTGTCAAATTCTAAGCACCCGCTGACCGCGGGAAATGCCGCATGCGCCGGTGCGCGCCGTCTCGAGAATCACGCTGCGTCCGAGCGCCTCGATAAAGGCATCGAGCTTCTGCCCGGTGCCGGTGAGTTCGATGGTGAAAGTGTCTTCCGACACGTCGATGATGCGCCCGCGGAAAATATCCGACATGCGCTTCATGTCGTCGCGTTCCTTGGCGGTCGCGCGCACCTTGATCAGCATCAACTCGCGCTCGATGTGCGGCGCCTCGAACAAGTCCACCACCTTGACCACTTCGACCAGCTTGTTCAACTGCTTGGTGATCTGCTCGATCACGTCGCCCGAACCCGAAGTGACGATGGTCATGCGCGACAGCGACGCGTCCTCGGTCGGCGCGACGGTGAGCGACTCGATGTTGTAGCCGCGGGCGGAGAACAGCCCTGAGACGCGCGACAGCGCGCCGGCCTCGTTCTCGAGAAGAATGGATATGATGTGTCGCATGGTTATCGGTGTCGGCGGTAGGTTGCGCGATGCTGGGGATCGCTTAAAGTTCTTCGGCGAGGATCATCTCGGTGAGGCCCTTGCCGCCCCCGACCATGGGATAGACGTTCTCGGTCTGGTCGGTCATGAAATCCATGAACACGAGTTCGTCCGTGCGCTTGAACGCCTCCTTCAGCGCCGACTCGACGTCACCCGGCTTCTCGACGCGGATGCCGACGTGGCCATAGCTCTCGGCGAGCTTGACGAAATCGGGCAGCGCGTCCATGTAGGACTCGGAGTAGCGGTTGCCGTGGAAAAACTGCTGCCACTGCCGCACCATGCCCATGTAGCGGTTGTTCAGATTGACGATCTTGATCGGCAACCGGTACTGCTTGCAGGTCGAGAGCTCCTGGATGCACATCTGGAAACTCGCCTCGCCGGTGACGCACACCACCGACGCGCCGGGGTTGGCCATCTGCGCGCCCATCGCCGCGGGCAGGCCGAAGCCCATGGTGCCGAGGCCACCGGAGTTGATCCAGCGGCGCGGCTTGTCGAATTTGTAGAACTGCGCCGCCCACATCTGGTGCTGGCCGACGTCGGAGGTGACGATGGCGTCGCCCTTGGTGATTTCGTACAGCTTTTCCAGCACATATTGCGGCTTGATGATCTTGCTCTTCTTGTCGTAGCGCAGGCAGTCCTTGGTCTTCCACAGCTTGATCTGGTCCCACCAGGCGGCAAGCGCCTTCGGCTCCGGGCGCTGCTTGCCGGCCTCGATCAGTTTGATCAGGTCGTCGAGCACGTCGCGCAAGTTTCCGACGATGGGCACGTCCACCTTCACCCGTTTGGAGATCGAGGACGGATCGATGTCGATGTGTATGATCTTGCGCGGCACCTGGCCGAAATGCGCCGGATCGCCGATGACGCGGTCGTCGAAGCGCGCGCCTATCGCCACCAGCACATCGCAGTTCTGCATCGCCATATTGGCTTCGTAAGTGCCGTGCATGCCCAGCATGCCGACAAAATGCTTGTCGGTGGCCGGAAAGCCGCCCAACCCCATGAGCGTGTTGGTGCAGGGGAAGCCCAGCATTTTCACCAGCTTGGTGAGCTGGGGCGCGGCGTCGGAAAGAATCACGCCGCCGCCGGCGTAGACCATGGGCCGCTTCGCGTCGAGCAGCAGCTGCATCGCTTTCTTGATCTGCCCCGGATGCCCCTTGATCACCGGGTTGTAGGAGCGCATCGAGATCGTTTCCGGATACTCGAACTTGCACTTGGCGACCGTCACATCCTTGGGAATGTCGATCAGCACCGGCCCGGGGCGTCCGGTGGTGGCGAGATAGAACGCCTTCTTGATCGTAAGCGCGAGATCCTTGACGTCCTTCACCAGGAAATTGTGCTTGACGCAAGGCCGGGTGATGCCCACCGCATCGCATTCCTGGAACGCATCCAGCCCGATCGCGTGGGTCGGCACCTGTCCCGAGATGATCACCATCGGGATCGAATCCATATACGCGGTGGCGATGCCGGTCACGGCGTTGGTGACGCCCGGGCCCGAGGTTACGAGTGCGACGCCGATCTTGCGGCTGGAGCGCGAATAGCCGTCGGCGGCGTGCGTCGCCCCCTGCTCGTGCCGTACCAGCACATGCTTGACTTTGGTCTGCTTGAACAGCTCGTCGTAAATGAACAGGACCGAACCGCCGGGGTAGCCGAACACGTACTCGACTTTTTCCGCCTGCAGGCACTTGACAAGAATTTCTGCGCCCGATAATTCCATGATTCTCGCTGGGTTTTTCCCAAAGCCTTGAACATTAATGCCTGCCCCACGTTTGGTCAAGATTTTTTTGTTGCGGCGCAACTTCAGGCTGTCGCGATTGGACAACGCGACATCGGGTTAACCACTAGAATTCAGAATTACCTTGAGGATATGATCCTGGCTTCCCGCAACGAACTTTCGGAGTTTCTGATCACCGTCGAACGGCGCGCCTACAAACAGGCGAGATTTGCCGTTCGCGATGAGCAGGCTGCCCTGGATATCGTGCAGGACTCGATGCTCAAGCTGTCGGAAAAATACGGCGCAAAACCGACGGCCGAATTGCCGATGCTGTTCCAGCGCATATTGCAGAACACCATCCGCGACTATTATCGCCGCTATAAGGTGCGCGCCACCTGGACCACCCAGCTGTCGTCGATATTGACCGGCCGGGACGGGCAGGACGACGCGGATCCGCTGGAAACCATGGCGCCGGCGGAGGATTCGAACCAGGCTTTGGGGCCGCCTGATCACCTTGAAAAATCACAACTTATTGGTTTGATTGAGGACGAGCTGAAAAAATTGCCGCCGCGTCAACGCGAGGCCTTCCTGCTGCGTTACTGGGAGGAGTTGGACGTTGCCGAAACCGCGCATGCGATGGGGTGTTCGGAGGGCAGCGTCAAAACCCATTGCTCGCGCGCGGCGCACACTTTGGCGACTGCACTCAAGCGCAAAGGGATTGCACTATGATGAACGAACGCGATTTCGGCTACAAAATCAAGCAACAACTCGACCACACCCTCGATCTCGACGCGGCCACGCTGAAGCGGTTGAAGGTCGTGCGCGAACAGGCCCTGGCACGCCAGCGCATGGCCGAGCCGGCGTTTGCGCTCGCCTGGGTCGACGCGGTCGTGGGGCGCCTGTCCGGCAATCCGGCATCGGCGGGCGCCGCACTGGCCGGCGCCGCCCTGATCCTCGCACTCCTCGGCATCCAGTACTGGCAGCGGACGCCCACGGTCGAGGAACTGGAGGAAATCGACGCCGCGCTGCTGACCAGCGACCTGCCGATCAACGCCTATCTGGACAAGAGCTTCGATACATGGCTAAAGCGCTCGCAGCACTGATTTTTGCGCTGTGCTTTGCGCTCTCCGCCTTTGCCGCCACGGCTGAAAAAAAACAGCCGGAGTGGTCGCAGCTTACACCCGAGCAGCAGCAGATTTTGGCGCCGCTGGCCGGCGACTGGAACAAACTCGACGATCGCCCGCGGAAAAAATGGCTGCTGACGGCCAAGCGCTACCCCAAGATGAAACCGGATGCGCAGCAACGCCTGCAAATGCAGATGAAAGACTGGGCCAAGCTGACCCCGGAACAACGCCGCATCGCGCGCGAGAACTACAAGAAGCTCGCAAAACAGCCCCCGGAAAAGCGCGAAGTGGTGAAGCAGAAATGGCAGGAACATCAACAGCTGAAGCAAGGCGCACCGAAATCCGCCCTGCCCGCTGCGGCCACCCCGGCAGTGCCGGCGGCGCCGGCCACCCCGGCTGCGCCGGGCGCGAGCAAGACCGCACCGCCCCCCGCACCCGCGGGCCAGACGCGCTGACGTGCCGGCCCGCGCCGGCGCTGACGCGCGCGCCCGCCACCCGTATCCCAGCATCAAACGGCGTCTCATCTGCATGATGTATGAGGCGCTGCTCACTTGCGGCGTCATTTTTCTTGCCGGCCTGTTGTTTCTCGGCGCAAGCGGCGGCACGCAGAATGGATGGCTGCGCCACGCGTTTCAGGCCTACCTGTTCCTGGTGATCGGCCTGTATTTCACGGCTTCCTGGCTGCGCCGCGGACAAACGTTGGCGATGAAAACCTGGAAGCTGCGCCTGGTCAGCGCAAACGGCGCGCGCATCACGCCGCGCCAGGCAATCACGCGCCACCTCTGCGCCTGGCCGTGCCTGGCGCTTTGCGGGATCGGCCTGCTTTACGCCGCACTCGACCGCGACCGGCAGTTCCTGCACGACCGGCTGGCGGGCACCAGAATCGTCACCGCATAAGGGCCTATGCGCGCGTCGCCTAGCCGGCGGCGACCCGCAGCCAGGCTAACGCCTTTCCACCCACCACATCATCGCCACCGCGGCGCACAGGAACAGCACGCTGGGCAGCGCGGCGGAGTAGAACGGCGCCCAGTTCTGGATGATGCCGACCGATGAGGACAGCCCGTTCAGCAGGTGGAACAGCACCCCCAGCATGATGCCGGAAAATATTTTCACCCCCACGCCACCTACGCGCACGTGCACGTAAGCGAAGGGCAGCGCCAGCGCCATCATCACCAGCGTGGCGAAGGGATAGAGCAGCTTTTTCCACATCGCGATCTCGTAGCGTTCGGTCTGCTGCCGGTTCTCCGACAAGTGCCGGGTGAACTGGTACAGGTTGATCGCGGACATCTTCTCCGGCTGCACCAGCAGCACCGACAGCAGGTCGGGCGTCAGCACGGAATGCCACTCGGTCTGCGCGAGCCGGGACACGCTGGTGCCGCCGCCATCGAAATTGGTCCGCACCAGCTGGCTCAGTCGCCAGGTATGGTCCTTCTGGTACTCGCCGCGCTCGGCAAAACTGATAGAGCGCAGGCGGTAGTCCTGGTCGAATTCGTAGATCTTGACCCCACTGAGCGAGCTGTCGGGTTTGACCTCGTGCACGTTGATGAAGCGAAATTCGTCCTTCACCCAAAGCCCGGAGCGGAACTCCTGCGCCACCACCGCGCTCATGGCGGAAAGGCGCAGCTGCTGCGCGGCGCGCTCGGCGAACGGCGTGACCAATTCGCCGAAAGAGAAAGTCAGCACCACGAATATCGCGCCGATGCGCGCGAGCGCCGCGCCCGCCGCATAGGGCGACAAGCCGGAAACCCGCATCACGGTGTATTCCGAATTGGCGGCGAGCTGGGACAAGGCGTAGAGCGTGCCGATCAGCACCGCGATCGGAGCGAGCTCATACACATGCCCGGGCAGGGACAGCAGCACGAACAGCAGCATGTGCTGCAGACGGTAGTTGCCCTTGCCCAGAGAGTTGAGCTCGTTGATCAGGTCGAAAAAAGCGAACAGCATCAGGAACGCGACCAGCACCAGCAGCGTCGCCGCGTAGATCTCGCGCGCGAGGTACTTGCGCAGGATATTCAACGCCCTCTCCGGAAGACCGAAGTGACGCTCATGCGGCGGTAGAACAGCGCCAGCAGCAGCAGCAGCATGGCCAGGTGCACCGCCCACCAGCCAACATGGAAAGACAGCTTGCCCTGCGACACCCAGGCCTGGCTCACGCTGATCAGGTTGCTGTACACCATATAGGTCAACAGCGCGAACACCAGGTTGGTCGAGCGGCTGGCGCGCGGGTTGACGAAGGCTAGCGGGATCGCGAGCAAACCCAGGTTGAGCGCCGCCAGCGGCAGCCCGATGCGCCACAGCAGCTCCGCCAGATTGCCCTTGGTCGGTTCGGCCAGCAGCTGTTGCGTGGACAGGGCGCGCGACGGGACCTGCTCCACCGTCGCCTCGCGCGTCTCGATGCGCGCCGCGTAGCGCTTGAATTCCATCACCCGGTATTCGGCGTCGCCGGGGTTCCCCTCGTAGCGCCTGCCGTCGGCGAGCACGATGAAGCGATCGCCGTTGGCGGCGGTCTCTTCGAAACCGTGCCGGCTGACCATCACGCCCAGCCTGCCGTGCTGCATGGAAGTGACGAACACGTTCTGCACCCTGCCGGATTCGCCGGTGACGCCCTCGACGAAGAACACGCGCTCGGCGTTGGCCGATTCGCGGAACACGCCGGGCGCAATGCGCGACAGCTCGTCGCGGCTATTGAGCTGGCGCCGGTACTCCTCGCTGCGGTTGTTGGCCCAAGGGGAGAGAAACAGCGACAGCAGCGCGATCACGAACACCAGCGGCATGGCGAAAATCAGCACCGGCTGCACCCACGCGGTGAGCGGCAGCCCGGCACCGAACCAGATCACCATTTCCGAATCGCGGTAGCTGCGGCTGATGGTCATCAGCACAGAAATGAACAAAGTCAGCGACAGCAGCACCGGCAGGTAGTTGAGCGCGGAGAACCCGAGCAGCGCGAGCACCGCCTCGGACAGGAGTTTGCCGCTGGCGGCCTGGCCGAGAAAGCGGATCAGCTGGGTGGTGAGGGTGATGGCGAACAGGATGGCGAAAACCGCAACCGCAAGATTGCCGAATTCGCGCAGCAGGGAGCGCTGAAAAATCGCCACTTAAGGCCTATTTGCGGCACGAGGGGCCATCTTCCCTCATGCTCCCCTGGACCGGCCGGTCGCAAAATTCATTTCGCGGCGGGTTCCAAAGAATACGCCCCGCGCCTCGGCGCAACGCACTTTGACTTGACGGGAACAAAGCAGGGATAATCAGACGTAGTCGATCGATTTGATTGATTGAAGGAGCAGCCATTGCAATTTAGCACAAAACGCGGCGCGCCGGAGATGCGCGCCACCCCCTGCATCGCGGTGGGCGTGTATGCGGACCGCAAGCTGAGCGCAGCGGCCAACGCGCTCGACCGGGCGGCCGAAGGCGCCCTGGGCGAAGTGCTGCGCCGCGGCGACATGGAAGGCAAACTCGGCGCAACCCTGCTCCTGTACCGGGTCGCGGGCATCGCGGCCGAGCGCGTGCTGCTGGTCGGCCTGGGCACGGAGGCGGACTTCGGCGAACGTGAATACCGCGAGGCGGCGCGCGCCGCGGTCAAGGCTGCGCAGGAAACCGGCGCCGGCATGCTCACGCTGTGCTTCACCGATATCCGGGCGGGCCGGCGGGACGCCGGCTGGAAGGCGCGCCAGGTGGCGCAGGTAGCCACCGAATGCGCCTATCGCTTCGACGCGATGAAAAGCAAGAAGACCGATCCGCGCCCGCTGGCGCATGTCGAACTGCTGGCTGCCGCGCGCGACGCGGCCGCCGCCGCGCGCGGGCTGCGCCAGGGCGAGGCCATAGGCGCGGGCGTGAGCCTGGCCAAGGACCTGGGGAATCTCCCGGGCAATGTCTGCACGCCGACGTTTCTCGCCGAGCAGGCAAAGAAGATCGCCAAGGAATGGAAGCTCGGCGTGGACGTGCTGGAACGCAGGGACATGGAAAAGCTCGGCATGGGATCGCTGCTTTCGGTCGCGCAGGGCTCGCGCCAGCCGCCGAAGATGATCGTGCTCCACTATGCCGGCGGCGCGAAGAAGGCGAAACCGGTGGTGCTGGTCGGCAAGGGCATCACCTTCGACACCGGCGGCATTTCGCTCAAACCCGGCGCCGAGATGGACGAGATGAAATTCGACATGTGCGGTGCCGCCAGCGTGCTCGGCGCGCTGCGCGCTTGCGCCGAAATGAAGCTCAAGCTCAACGTGGTCGGCATCATCCCGACCACCGAAAACATGCCGGGCGGGGCCGCGACCAAACCCGGGGACATCGTCACCAGCATGTCCGGACAGACCATAGAGGTGCTCAACACCGACGCCGAGGGCAGGCTGATCCTGTGCGACGCGCTGACCTATGCCGAGCGCTTCGAACCGGAAGCCGTGGTCGACATCGCCACGCTCACCGGCGCCTGCGTGATCGCGCTCGGCCATGTCGCCAGCGGCCTGTACAGCAACAAGGACGCGCTCGCGCGCGAACTGCTCGCCGCGGGCGACGACGCCTACGACCGCGCCTGGCACATGCCGCTGTGGGACGACTACCAGGAGCAGTTGAAAAGCAATTTTGCCGACATGGCGAATATCGGCGGCCGGCCGGCCGGCAGCATCACCGCGGCCTGTTTTCTATCGCGCTACGCCAAGAAATTCGACTGGGCGCATCTGGACATCGCCGGCACCGCCTGGAAATCGGGCAAGGACAAGGGCTCTACCGGGCGGCCGGTCGCGCTGTTGGCGAGCTTCCTGATGAAACGGGCGGGAAAAGGGCTTTAGGCGATGCGTAACGGGCAAAGCGCACAGCTATCCGCCCCTCGCCGGCAGCGTCGCGGTCGGCCATGACGCGCATCGACTTCTATTTCGAGGCCGGGGACAAGTTGCAGGTCGCCTGCCGCCTGTCGGCCAAGGCGGTGCAACAGAAGCTGCGCCTGCTGATCTACGCCCCGGACGAAATCGAGGCGCAGCGCATCGACAAAATGCTCTGGACTTGGCAGCCGACCGGATTTGTGCCGCATTGCATGACACGCAGCCCGCTTGCCGCGGAGACCCCGGTGCTCATCACCCACGACCCCGAGGAGACGCCGCACGACGAGGTATTGTTGAATCTGCATCCCGCGTGGCCGCCCGCGTTCAGCCGCTTCCAGCGCCTGGTGGAAATCGTCGGCCGAGACGAAAACGACCGCGCGGCGGCGCGCGAGCGCTTTCGCTTTTACCGCGACCGCGGCTACGCGATCGCGAAGCACGACCTCTCCAAGGCAGTTGCTTGAGTACCCGCTGCAGAATGAATTTTACAGCGGCCAATACAGGGGAGCATGAGGGGATAACTCCCCTCATATCGTGAAATGAACTCTGAGCCCGACGACCTGCTGGGCAAGGCCGACGCGCTGATGGCGCGCCACCACCCCGGACGCGCACCGGCGGCGCCTTATGCCGGGATCCCGGTGCTCGACGAAGTGGTCGAGCGGATCTCTAAAGAAGACGATCTGCCGCTGCTGACTGAATGCATTGCCTCCGCGTCGCCGGACGACGCGCAGCTTAAAGCGCTCGCGGCGAGCCTGCGCGTATCGCTGCTCGCCGCATTGCAGCCGGAGATCGATGCCCTGATCGACGCGCGGCTGAAGGAAGGCCTGGCGCCGCTGATGGAGAGAATGTTCGGCCAGTTGCGCGACGAGTTGCACCAGGTTGCGCGCGAAACCCTGGTTGAGGCCATCCGCACCGCCGTGGAGCAAGAGCTCGAACGGCGTTAATCGGGTCTCCCGCTACCGTCCCAGATCCTGGATGGCGTCGACGACCATTCCGGTTCCGATCGCAATCATCAGAATGTCGCTGGCCACGCGCACGTAGCGATAGCCGGCGGGCGGCAGTCCGATCTGCAGTACCAGCGGCTGTGGCACCGAGTAATAAATCACGTCGCGTGCCAAGGGCCGGCCAACCTGCCATTTCTTCGCCTGGCCAGGAGGCATGCAGCCGTTGTTCTTTTTCGCCAGCCCCGGCGGGCAGCGGCCGCCGCGGAATTGCTCGGTATAGTATTCACGCACGACGCTGCGGTGCTGGTCCTCGAAGTGGCCCCGTCTTTCGGCGGCCGGGCTGTCGCGCCGCGATTTGGCGCTATCGTCGCGCCGCTCGCTTCTTTTCTCACCTCTTGGCTCGTCGCGCCGGTCCATGCTCTGGTCCTTGCCGCCCTTGCCGCCCCCGGCCCAGGCCGGCTTTTCGGCCATCACCGGGCCTGCCGCGAGTATTCCACCGAGAACAAGCGCCAACGCATATTTCATCTTCAGGGCAACAGGTTTCATGTCGAGCCTCCAAGACAAGAATGTAAGGACTACTTACCAGTTATTGATTAACTATAGACTATTGCCCACAACACATCCGTGCGCTAGCGCACATTCAGTGCGCGGCCCGGCTTTGCGCAAGGGCGAGCCGCATGCTCCCTACGCAGCGCGGTGTATCGTGCTATGTGGCTCGCCGAACAGATAGTCAGCGCAAAAAAGCGGATCTTGCGATTTCTCACTGCAGTACATCGGTTCTCAATACGCGGGATCCGCCAACGCTTTTCGCGCTCACTCTAAAGGACAAAGAACATGAAAAGATTAGACAGTTATTCCAGGACCAAGCCGTTGGCTTGGCTGATGGCTTCGCTATTGACAGTGTTTGTAGCCGGATGCGGCGGTGGTGGTGGCGGTGATGCCGCCCCGGCAGCGGGAACGGGTACGCTCGGTGTTTCCCTGACCGACGCGCCAGCCTGCGGTTATGACGCGGTGAACGTGACCGTCGTCAAAGTGCGCGCGCACCAAAGCAGTTCGGCTTCGGACACCGACGCCGGCTGGACCGATATAACGCTCAACCCGGCGCGGAAAATCAATCTGCTCGGCCTGACCAACGGTGTACTCGACAACCTGGGCGAGACACCGCTGGCAGCGGGGCATTACACGCAGCTTCGCCTGGTGCTGGACCCGAACACCGCAGTGGGCCTCGCCAACTCGGTTGTCCCCACGGGCGGAGTCGAGACCGCGCTGGTTACCCCGAGCGCAGTGCAAAGCGGAATCAAGCTGGTCAACGAGTTTGACGTGGCGTCCGGCCAGCGCGTCGACCTGGTGCTGGATTTCGACGCCTGCAAGTCCGTGGTGAAGCGCGGCAACGGAACCTATGCGTTGAAACCGGTGATCAAGGTCGTCCCATTCGTGCTGAACGGCATAGACGGCTTCGTCGATACCGCCTTGCTCGGCAGCGGCGTCATCGTTACGGCGCAGCAGAACGGCGTGATCGTTCAATCCTCGGTGCCCAACGCGAAGGGCGAGTTCTTCCTCGGTCGCCTTGCGGTCGGAAACTACGATGTCGTCGTCACCGCCGATGGCCGCGCGACGGCGGTGGTTGCCGCAGTGCCGGTTGCCAGCACCACCAGCGTCGTGATCCTCGGCAGCAGCACCGTGCCGATCGCCCTGCCGGTGTCCGCCACCCATATCGTCAGCGGTACGGCGACCTTGAGTCCGGCAAGCTCGACGGAAACCACCTATGTGGCGGCGAAGCAGACCTTCGGCACCGCCCCGGTCGTGACGGTGAAGTATGTGGCCGCCGACGATTCGGCGACGACGCTCGGCGCCTATACGCTCACCCTGCCTGTCGGCGCGCCGATGTTCGGTCAGTACAGCGCGACCCTGCCGTTGACGCTGGCTGCGCAAGCCGCCGTGGCGGGAAAATACAACATCGAAGTTTCCGCGACCGGGTACCAAACCCAGTCAGTCGCCAAGGACATATCAGCGGCCGATGCAACCCAGGTCCTCATCCCGATCGGTCTCCCGCCGTCAACGCTAGGCGCGGCTGGTAATTTTGCGATTCTGACCAAAGCCGGAATCACGGACGTTCCGACCTCCGCCATCACCGGGGATATCGGAACCAGCCCAATCACTGGCGCGGCAATTGGCGTGACCTGCGCAGAAGTGACCGGGAAAGTCTATTCAGTCGATGCGGCCGGTCCTTCATGCAGGCTGACCGATGCCACTTTGCTGACCACGGCTGTGGCCAACATGGAAACCGCCTACACCGACATCGCCGGGCGGGCAGCAGGAGTGGGCGCCAACCTGAACGTCGGAGGCGGAACCGTCGCCGGGCTGACGCTGGCTCCCGGCACCTACACCTGGGGCAGCAATGTGACCATCACGACGGACCTCACCCTCAACGGCGGCGCGAACGATGTCTGGATTTTCCAGATAACCGGAACGCTCGATATGGCCACCGGCAAGAAGATACTTCTGACCGGCGGTGCCCAAGCCAAGAACATCTTCTGGCAGGTTGCCGATGTCGTGACGCTTGGAGCGGGCTCGCACTTCGAGGGCATCGTATTGGCCAAGAAGAACATCGCCATGCTGGCCGGCGCGTCGATCAACGGCCGACTGTTTGCGCAGACTGCGGTCACGCTTCAGTCGAATACGGTGACCCAACCCGCCCCGTAAGAGCCTATTACAAAATGAGGGGATAGCTCCCCTCATACTCCCCCAAAATTAGAGGCCATTTCGGTAATTCTGAAATGGCCTCTAAGACTCGAGGCATCAAGACCAAGGCCGGCAGTTTTCTGCCGGCCTTTTTTTACTTGAGCGTGGGCCAGCCTCCTGATCCTGGTCAAGTTGATTTCCGGGGATGGCGTGCCGGACCGCGCGCGCAACGGCCGCCAGGCATCTGCGGGGGTCCGCAAGCGGTATGTCGCTCTGCGGCTATCCGCTATAATTCGCGTTTCGCCCGTCCGGGCCGAAGCGCTTTTCCCCAGAGAACCATGGAACTAGCCAAGAGTTTTGAGCCGCACGCCATCGAGGCGCACTGGTATCCCGAATGGGAGCGCCGCGGCTATTTCGCACATTCGGACGACCCGGCCAGCCTCGCCTACTGCGTGCAGCTGCCGCCGCCCAACGTCACCGGCACGCTGCACATGGGGCACGCGTTCCAGCAGACGCTGATGGATACGCTCGTTCGCTATCACCGCATGCGCGGCTTCAATACCAACTGGGTGATCGGTACCGACCACGCCGGCATCGCGACCCAGATCGTGGTCGAGCGCCAGTTGCAGGCCGAGGGCAAGACGCGCCACGATCTCGGCCGCGCCAAGTTCCTCGAGCGCGTGTGGGCCTGGAAGCAGGAATCGGGCTCGACCATCACGCGCCAGATGCGGCGCCTCGGGACCTCGGGCAACTGGACCTACGCCGACACCGAGGGCCAGCACGCCGGCTACTTCACCATGGACGCGAAAATGTCGCGCGCCGTGATCGAGGTGTTCGTGCGCCTGCACGAGGAAGGCCTGATCTACCGCGGCAAGCGCCTGGTCAACTGGGACCCGGTGCTGGGCACGGCGGTGTCCGACCTGGAGGTGGACAGCGAAGAGGAAGACGGCAAAATCTGGGAAATCAAGTATCCGTTCGCGGACGGCTCGGGCGCCCTGGTGGTCGCGACCACCCGGCCGGAAACCATGCTCGGCGACGCGGCGATCGCGGTCCATCCCAAGGACGAACGCTACAGCGCACTGCTCGGAAAACAAGTCGTGCTGCCGCTCTGCGGCCGCACCCTGCCCGTGATCGCCGACGATTACGTCGATCCGGCGTTCGGCACCGGCTGCGTCAAAATCACGCCGGCGCACGACTTCAACGACTACCAGGTCGGCCAGCGGCATCACCTCGCACAAATCGGCGTGCTGGCGCTGGACGCCAAGATCAACGACAACGCCCCGGCGGCCTACCGCGGCCTGGACCGCTTCGAAGCGCGCAAGCGCATCCTGGAAGACCTGGGCAAAGAGGGGCTGCTGGTTTCGGAGAAGCCGTACAAATTGCGCGTGCCGCGTTCCGGCCGCACCGGCGTGATCGTCGAGCCCATGCTCACCGACCAGTGGTTCGTGAAAATGGACGGCCTCGCCGCACAAGGCCTGAAAGCGGTGGCCGACGGGGAAGTGAAGTTCTATCCCGATCACTGGACCACGACCTACAACCACTGGCTGGAAAACATCCAGGACTGGTGCATCTCGCGCCAGCTCTGGTGGGGCCACCAGATTCCCTGCTGGTACGACGACCGGGGCAACACCTACGTCGCGCGCTCCGAGGCCGAAGCCGTGGCGCAGGCGGCGGCAAAGGGATACAAGGGACAGCTGAAGCGCGACGAAGACGTGCTCGACACCTGGTTCTCCTCCGCGCTGGTGCCCTTCACCTCGCTCGGCTGGCCGGAAAAGACCCGCGATCTCGAAGCTTTCCTGCCCTCCTCGGTGCTGGTCACGGGCTTCGACATCATTTTCTTCTGGGTCGCGCGCATGATCATGATGACCCTGCATTTCACCGGCCGCGTGCCGTTCCGCCACGTCTACATCAACGCTCTGGTGCGCGACGCGGAAGGGCAGAAAATGTCCAAGTCCAAGGGCAACACCCTGGATCCGCTCGACCTGATCGACGGCGTCAGCTTTCCCGCCCTGCTCGAAAAATCGACCCAGGGCCTGATGCTCGCCAGCCACAAGGCGAAAGTCGAAAAGTACGTGCGCAAGAACTACCCCGAGGGCATTCCGTCCTTCGGCGCCGATGCGCTGCGCTTCACTTTCGCCTCGCTCGCGAGTTTCGCGCGTACGCTCAACTTCGATCTCGGCCGCTGCGAGGGCTACCGCAATTTCTGCAACAAGCTGTGGAACGCGACGCGCTTCGTGCTGATGAACACCGAGGGCAAGGACTGCGGCGCGGACGAGTCGCTGCCGCTGGCGCCCTCGGTCATCGACCGCTGGATCGTGAGCCGGCTGCAGCGCGCGGAAAAGGAAGTGTGCGAGGGTTTCGACAGCTACCGCTTCGACCTCGCCGCGCGCGCCCTGTACGAATTCGTCTGGGACGAATACTGCGACTGGTACCTGGAGCTGGCCAAGGTGCAGCTGCAATCGGGCAGCGAAGCCGAGCAGCGCGCCACGCGGCGCACGCTGGTGCGGGTGCTCGAGGTGGTGCTGCGCCTCGGCCACCCGGTCATCCCATTCATCACCGAGGAACTATGGCAGCGCGTCGCGCCGCTCGCCGGGCGCTCAGGCTCAAGCGTCATGCTCGCACCCTACCCGAAATCACAGCCCGAGCGCATCGACGCCGCGGCCGAGGCCGAAGTCGCGCTGCTGAAGGACATCGTCGGCGCCTGCCGCAATCTGCGCGGCGAAATGAACGTCTCCCCGGCGCAGCGCATTCCGCTGCTCGCCACCGGCGAAAGGGCCAGCCTCGAAGCGCTCGCCCCCTACATCAAGTTTCTCGCCCGCCTGTCGGAGGTGAGCGTGGTCGACGCCCTGCCCGCGGCCGACGCGCCGGTCGCCATGGTCGGCGACTGCCGTTTGATGCTCAAGATCGAAATCGACAAGCCGGCGGAGCGCGAACGCCTGCAGAAGGAAATCACCCGGCTCGAAGGCGAAATCGCCAAGGCCAAAGGCAAACTCGCCAACGCCGGCTTCGTCGCGCGCGCCCCGGCCCAGGTGGTGGCGCAGGAGCAGGAGCGCCTGGCCGCCTTCAGCGTCACTCTGGACAATCTCAAGTCCCAACTCGCCAAACTCGGCTGAGCAAGAGCCCCTGACGGTCATGCATCCGATCCTGCGCGGGTTTCAGCATCGGAATTTCCGTCTGTTCTTCATCGGCCAGACGCTGTCGATGACCGGCACCTGGATGCAGCACATCGCCATCTCCTGGCTGATGTACCGGCTGACCAACTCGGCGTTCATGCTGGGTTTGACCGGCTTCGCGCTGCAGATCCCGATGCTGCTGGTCTCGCCTTTTGCCGGCGTCTGGGTGGACCGCTTCAACCGGCGCAGGCTGTTGCTGCTCACGCAGGTGCTGGCGCTCGCGCCGGCGCTGCTGCTGGCCGCGCTCACCATCGCCGGCACGATCCAGGCCTGGCACATCATCGCGATGTCGCTGTTCCTCGGCAGCGTCAACGCGTTCGACAACCCGGGGCGCAACGCATTCCTGCTGGAGATGGTGGAGACCAGGGAACACCTGCCCAACGCGATTGCGCTCAACTCGATGATCATCCACAGCGCGCGCTTCCTCGGCCCCAGCATCGCCGGCGTGGTCCTCACCTATGCCGGAGAAGCCGCGTGCTTTCTGCTCAACGCGCTGTCTTACCTGGCGGTGATCGCCGCCCTGCTGATGATGCGGGTGAAGCCGACGGCCCCGCATGCGCGGCACGCGCACTGGTTCGAAGGGCTGAAGCAGGGGTTTGCCTATGCGTTCGGCTTCCTGCCGAGCCGGCGCCTGTTGCTGCTGGTCGCGGCGGTGAGCCTGACCACGTTCCCGGTGCAGACACTGATGCCGATCTTCGCCAAGGAGGTGTTCGCCGGCGACGCGCGCACGCTGGGCCTGCTGGTCAGCGCGTCCGCCCTGGGCGCGCTCGGCGGCACGCTCTATCTCGCGAACCGCACTTCGCTCGCCGGACTGTCGCGCGTGATCATCGCGGCAGGCCTTTGCGCGGGCATCGGCCTCGCGCTGTTCTCGCAGTCGCGCCTCTTGCCGCTGTCGCTGGCGCTGATGCTGCCCGTAGGCTTCGGTCTGTTCGCCACCGCGGTCTCGACCAACACCATCCTGCAGAGCATCGCCGACGAAGACAAGCGCGGCCGCGTGGTGAGCATTTACGGCATGTGCTTCCTCGGCATGGCGCCGCTGGGCAGCTTCGTCGCCGGTTCGATCGCGAGCCGCATCGGCGCGCCCGCCACCCTGCTCATCAACGGGCTCATCTGCACCCTCGCGGCCTGCCTGTTCGCCCTGACGATCCGCTCCTGGCGTGTAGCCATCCGCCCGGTATACCAGCGCCTGGGCGTGACCGGCAAGCAGGACATGTAGCATCGACCGTCGCCGACGCAACCGGTCTGCGAGCCAATAGGAACGCCGCTCTAGGAAGTTCGCTCGCGATCCCACGCCCCGCCCATGCCGCGCTTGCGCAACACGGCGCGCTGAACCTTGCCCGTGGCGGTCTTCGGCAGTTCGTCCACGCGTTCCACGAAGCGCGGTCTGGCGTAGCGCGGCAACAGCGGATCGGCCTGTTGCAGCAGCTTCGCCGGATCAAACAAAGCTGCGCCATCGGGGACTATCGCCAGCATGATCTCGTCTTCTCCGCCTGGCAGATCGGAGGGCACCGCATAGGCCGCCACCTCGGCCACGCCCGGCAGGCCGGAAACGACGGCCTCGACTTCCGCCGCCGAGATGTTTTCACCGCGGCGCCGGATGCAGTCCTTGAGCCGGTCGACAAAGGTCACGACGCCCTCGGCGTCCATGATGCCGGCGTCGCCGGTATGGAACCAAAGATTGCGCCACGACTCGACGGTCTTCTCGGGCAGATCGAGGTAGCCGGCCATGAAGCCCCAGGCGGTCCTGGGCCTCACCAGAATTTCACCGATGCTGCCGGCGGGCACAGGCCGGTCGGTGTCGGGGTCCGCGATGACGACCTCGAAATGGCGGTCGTACACCCAGCCCGCGGCGCCGGGGCGCGACTGGCCCAGGCGCCCCCAGATGGGAATGTTGCACTCGGTCATGCCGAATCCGGAAATGACATCGCGGATTCCGAACCGCTCGCGGAAGATCGCCTCGTGCGCAGGGAAGTTCGGCGCGTTCATCATCGCCCGCAGCCGATGCGAGCGGTCGTCGGGCCGAGGCGGCTGGGCCGTGATGAAGGCCGCCAGGGCACCCAGTCCGTTGGTGACCGTGGCCGCGTGCTCCCGTATGTCCGAGAGCCAGGCCGAGGCGCTGAAGCGCGGGCGAACCACCGCGCGCGCGCCGGCAATCAGCGTGGCGCCGAGCTGCATCAGCAGGCCGTTGGCGTGAAATAGCGGCAGCGCGATGTAGTAGCAGTCCTCCGGCCGCAGCGTCACGGACTCGATCGCGCCGAGTCCGTAAAGATAGCAGTGCGCATGCGGCATCAACACGCCCTTGGCCGGGCCGCTGGTGCCCGAGGTGTACATCACGCAGGCGATATCCTGCGCTGCGGGCAGCGCGGCGTCTCTCGCAGGCGCCTCGCGCCAGCCCGACCAGGCCACACGCTCGAACCGCGCGGCCGCGTTCGCCGGCGCTGCGCCCACGACCAAGATCCGCTGCAAGCGGGTCAGCTTGCCCGACAGTTCTTCCACCGCGCCGACGAGCGTGGCATCGACGATGGCCAGGCTGGCGCCGCAGTTGTTGATCTGGTGCAGCAGGAAGGCGCCGCGCAATTCGGTATTCAGCAGCACGGCCGTGGCGCCGAGATAGCCCAGGCCCATCCACGCGCGGACAAAATCGAGGCCGTTGGGCAGCAGAACGGCGACGCGCTCACCGGCGTCTATGCCGAGACTGGCGATAAGACCCGCTACGCGCCGCGCATCGCGATCGGCCGCCCCGAAACTCAAGGACTCGCCATCGACGACGGTGATCCATGTAGCGCCGGACCGCTTTGCCGCTTGCTCGGCGAGAACCTGCGGCAGGGTCCAGCCTGTGGGGTCGTGCAGCGCGCTATACAAGATGCCCCTCCCGCTTCTGCTTTACTTCAATCCATGTTCCCGGAAGAACCTGGCGTACTTGTTGTCGGTTTCGAGGATGTGGAATTTCCACCAGATGCCGAGGAAGCTGACGATCTCATCGGTCAGCGCGGCCAGTTTCGCGCCTTGAATCTCGCTGTTGAAGTCCCTGACGAACTTGGTGACCATTTTGATGCACACCGCATGCTCATCTTTGTGCTCTTCGCCCTCGGGATAGCCGAATTGATCGAAATACTTCTCTTCCGTTCTGAAATGCGTTGCGGTGTAGATGATCAATTCATCCAGGATCCGGCTGATCGCATCCTTGCGTTTGCCTGAATTCACCGCCTCGTCCAGGTCGTTGATCATGTTCATCAGCCGCTTGTGCTGCCGATCGATCTCCGCCACCCCGACGCTGAACTTTTCGTTCCAAGTAATCTGTGCCATTTGTTCTCGGACCTGGACGACGATGGATGGGATTCCAAATTTCGGTTCACTGAGTGCGCAATCGAAACTCTAGACCGAAAGCCGGCAATAGTACAGTTACACGCTTGGTTGATCGGCTGCGCGCCGGAACGGGCGATATGCCCGTAAGCCAATAAACACGGGCATCTCGAGCCATCCTCCCGCCGCAAATGGCCTGTGCCCTGGCGCTCATTCGGCAGACGCGCCCTAGACGAACAGCGCGACGTCGGCGGCCTGCGCCATGGGCAGAAACGTGGCGGCGCCGCAGTACTCTTTCACCTCGGGGATGAAATCCTCGCGGCTGAAGCCGAACAGATCCACCGTCATCTGGCAGCCGATCAGGTTCACGCCGGCTTCCAGGCACAGCGCGCGCAATTCGGCGATCCCGACCACGCCCTTGTTCTTCATCGTCTGGCGCATGAGCGCGGTCGCGAACGCCTCGAAGCCGGGAACGCCGGCCTGGACCAGATTGGGGATGTTCCAGGCCATGTCCTTGAACCATTCGGGGCCGAAGGGCATTTTCATCGGCATGCCCGGATTGCCCAGCGGGCTGATCCTGAGATCCGAGAGATCCTTGCGCAACAGTTGCAGGCCGTAGAAGGTGAAGAATATCGATACGTTCCAGCCCAGCGCCGCCGCGGTCGAAGCCAGGATGAAAGGCGGATAGGCCCAGTCCAGCGTGCCCTTGGTGGCGATGATGGTCATCGAAGGCGTCTTCGAAGCCCTGATCTGCGCCAGTTTCTCTTCGATTTTCTGCGGCAGGATTTCGTCCAGCCGCCGCTGCACGATTTGCTCGATCAGCGCGACGTCCGGCTGGTCAGCCATGTCGACCTCGGAAGCCATTGCAGCGCAGGCTCATTTGCGTTTCATGAAGAACGTGAATTCCTTGCCGGCCTCCGCGTGCGACAGCAGTTCGTTGCCGGTCTGCTTGCAGAAGGCCTCGAAATCCTTGACCGAGCCCGGATCGGTCGCGAGGATGCGCAGCACCTGGCCGCTTTGCATTTCGTTCAGCGCCTTTTTCGCGCGCAATATCGGCAGCGGGCAGTTCAGGCCGCGCGCATCCAGATCCTTGTCGAAATTCATGATTGCTTCCTCGTTATGCGGCAGTAGTCCTGCCGCCGCCTGCCATTGTAGCCAAGGTCAGCGCGCCGCAGGGGGCTCATACCAGCCGAGTCGCGCCTGCAGCCGCACCACGTCGCCGACGATAATCAGCGTGGGCGGCTGGAGCTCCGCGTCCAGCACGAGCTGCGGCAGCGTCGCCAGCGTGCCCACCAGGGTGCGCTGCTCGGGTGTGGTGCCGCGCTGCACGATCGCCGCCGGCGTGGCCGTGTCCAGGCCGTGGGCGCAAAGCTCACGGCACAGCGTGGCCACGCCCAGCAGCCCCATGTACACCACCAGCGTGCGCCGTGGATGCGCGAGCGATGCCCAGTCCAGATTCATCCCGCCGTCCTTCAGGTGGCCAGCGACGAACAGGCAGGAATCGGCGTAGTCGCGGTGGGTCAGCGGGATGCCGCTGTAGGCCGCGACCCCGCAGGCAGCGGTGATGCCCGGAACGACCTCGAACGGGATGCCGGCGCCGGCGAGCGCTTCGACCTCCTCCCCGCCGCGGCCGAACACGAACGGGTCGCCGCCTTTCAAGCGCAGCACGCGCTTGCCCTGGCGCGCCAGATCGATCAGCAGTTGGTTGATCTCGTCCTGGGGGACGGGGTGGTTGCCGCGCTCTTTGCCGGCATGAATGCGCTGCGCGTCGCTGCAGCCCAGCTCGAGGATGGGCGCCGACACCAGGCGGTCGTAGACGATGACCTCGGCCTCGCCCAGCAGTCTCGCGGCACGCAGCGTCAGCAATTCCGGATCGCCCGGCCCGGCGCCGACCAGATACACCGTCCCGGGGCGCATTGCCATACTTGTCGAGTTCTTTCGCATGAGCGCGCCAGTATACTGCGCTTCGCCGCGCCGCCGCCGGATGCGGTACGCGGCGGCGCGAGGCATAATCGGCCGATCGAACTCCTGGTCCTGGGACCACATGCGCCCTGTCCTGCTCATCGTCTCCGCCGCGCTGGCGGCCTGTCTGTACCTGGTCGGACTGGCGCTGGACCTGTTCTGGCTCAAGCTGCTGACCAAACCCTGGCTGGTGATCGCGCTCGCGGTCGCGGTCTGGAGCCGGGCCGGTCCCGGCGCCGGACGCCTGGTGGCATGGGGCCTGCTGGCCGGCGCCGTGGGCGATGTGTGCCTGGCGCTGCCGCGGGCGTTTCTGCCCGGCATGATCGCGTTCGCCGTCGGCCACGCCCTGTATGTCGCCGCCTTCCTGCAATGGAATCGCGCGCCGGCGCTGCTGCTGCTCGCACCCGTGGGCGTGTTCGCGGGAACGGGCTTATGGCTGATGCTGCCCGGTGCGGGCGCGCTGACCCTGCCCCTCGCGATCTACGTCCTCGTCATCGCGGCGATGATCTGGCGCGCCGCCGCCTGCGCGCTGGAACCGGGCGGGCATCCGCTCTCGCGCTGGGGCCCGCTCGCCGGGGCGCTGCTGTTCGGCTTTTCCGACACCTTGATCGGGATACACCGTTTCGCCCAGCCGCTGCCCGGCGCCGCCTTCGCCATCATCCTGACCTACTGGGCCGGACAGGCCCTGTTCGCCGCCAGCGCCATCGAACACAAGACCCGGGCCGCGGCTTGAGCGGTGCCGGCGCAGAAGCCGGGGCAGATCAATCCGGTCGTTTATTTTGGAAAGGGCCCTGAAACACCCTGCTCCATTGTCGAGACTCGGCTACATCATCATACAGGTCTGCACTTCGGCCGAAGCGGCCGCTCGCGCGAGGAAATTCAGTTTAGTCGCGTGAGTGGTTCGAGACCTGGTCGGCTCCCCGGCCAGGGCAAGACTGGGCACCATTGGCTGATTAAAGTCGAACTGGCTTAACCGTGCCAGTTCAGCGGCGCACTTTAGCGCGTCCAGGGAAACGATTTGTTACTGGCATTTCACCCAAGCCGGGCGGCCTCTGCGGCAACATGACCAGCTAGCGACGTGACGAACGTCTTGAGGCCTGTCATCGCCGACATCTCAGAAAACTTACCTGTCGCGGCAGCACTGCGCGTCGACGTGATGAGGGCGGCAGTAGTGTAAAGCTGCTCTTGCACAAGTTTTTGACACAACAGATCGTACCGTTTGAGGTACGACGCACCCTTGAATTCTTCGAAGATCGGAAAGTGAGGCGACTTGTCTTTGACGGGGGCTCGTGATTTCTGAGCATCCTCGACCATCATCAGCCAGCCCACAAAGGGCCGCGGCTGTTTGCCGAACGCCTCTTCACGGTAGGCCGTCCAAAGATCGTGCGCGGTGCCTATGGCCTCTTCGGTACGATTGTTGAAGTTTTTTCCGAACGACGGGCCAACCTGACTTTTCAGCTCGATGGCTGCAATCAACTCGCCCTTGTGAGTGACCAGAAGATCCCACAGCTTGGTCGGTCGAAAGTAACCCGGCAGCGTCAGCACTGCCCGTTTCTGGTGAATCTGGGCGTGGGCTAGTCCGTTAGCTCGCACAATATCGAGCACCAGGGCAATGAATCCATCCATGTTCTTACCACCGGTAACGCCTGCGCGTTCGCCTTGGTCAGCCTTCCCAGACTCAATCTGCTTTTGTCTCGCTGCTTTTCGGTTCCCCCAAAAAGCCTTCACGGCCTCATGGGCCTTTCGTTCGTAATTGGTAAGGTCAAGGGCCATTTATTCTCCGTTGCCTCCAAGGGCAGAACGTTCTTCGTAGCTCAGGCCATATAGCTTGAACGCTGCGCGGTTGCACGCCTGCACGTCCAGATTCGTGGCCGCTTTCATCAGTTCAGTTCGCAGAGACTTGGACACATCCGCCCAATGCGGGATACGGATGCGGCGCAGGTATTGCGCCTGAAATCGGAGGAATCCACCACGCATTTTGGTTGAATAGGTCGCCACGAAAAGGCGGGTGACGGCTGAAAGCATCACGGCCTGCAATGCTCGCAAGTCCCACACTTCAGACGTGACGTAGTAAAGGTTGTGGTGTGGATACAACTCCCCACTCTCGAAAACGATGTGGGCCTCGCCTTTGATGTCGGGGATCAAGAGCTTTGGTGTTCTTGCAAGTGCAGGAGTGATTCGGTCAATCGTACGATACCAGTTGGGCGGAGACTTTTGCGCACAGTGACGGCCTGCAATGACCTCCTGCCGCGCCTCCAAGTAGCGGCGTAGGCGCGGATAGTCTCGCAGATCGACAAGACCTCCACCGTCGACAAACGGATTGATGACGCCCAGCCCACGCCATTGCACCTCGCCGGACGTGATGTCGCGGGTCGTCACCAGCGGCAGCTTGCGATCCGGCTCAACATCGAGGGAGTCAAAATCACCGATAAACGCCTCATCGGCGCCGGTCGCAACACCGATACCCACCTTGCAACCCGCCTCTTCCAGACTCGGGAACTGCTGCTCAAGCCGCCGAATCAGCGCCATTTGATCCGATGATTCGAGCAACCACGGGTCTGCGTCATTGGTGACTCGCGCCAGTTCGCGCACCGGCCCGGAATCCTTCGGCAAAGACGTCGCGCGCAGCGCATCAGCCAGCGCCGCTAGCGTGGCTCGTTCGATGGCTGGGCGATGTGCGATTCGAGTTGCACCCGGCGTTTCCCGACTGATGATCGTGATGGCCGGATAGGCGATGACTTCTGAGTGGAACGCCGGGGTACCCACCATATCGACATAGATCTTAAGGTGGAACTGCTCGGCCACAAGGCTGCGCAGGGGCCCGCCGTAACGGTTTTTCATCCAGCGATCTGCGCAGATGAAGCCGAGACTGCCTCCTTCAGAGAGTACTGAAAGCGATCGTTCGATGAATGGTATGTAGAGGTCGGCACGGTCATACATCGTCTGATAGCGGCCCCGGTACTCTGCCAACAAAGGCGCGGGAATCATCTCCTGGCGTACATAGGGCGGATTCCCGACAACGAAATCAAATTGACCATCCAGAGGGGCCAACAGGAAATCGCCCCGTGTCAGCCAGCGATTAGCAAGAGCTACCGCCGTTCTTGCAGCGAGACCTTCCTGACTTAGCAAGGCGATTACAGCCGCATGAGTAGATTGGAACGTCTCGCGGTGCAGCTCCACCGCCCGGATTGCATCGCCCAGATCATCAAGGCCAGACCCTGCGCTTTTCGCAGCCCGCCATGCGGTTAGCAGCCTGCCCACTATAGGCAGCAGGAAGTCCCCACCGCCGAATGACGGCTCCAAGAGCCGATTTTTATATAAAGGCTTGTCCTCGGTGTAACCGACCAAGTCGAGAATAAAGTCAACAACTTCAGCTCGGGTAAAGATTGCACCGCGAGATTCTGTTCCTGCTGCTGCGGATAATTGTTCTATCGCGGCAGCTACTTTGGGCGAATGAGCGCCCCTAAACTCGTCATACAAATCAAAATTGAGCTGCCTAAATGCCAAGTTCATGATCCTTGTTGATCTGTGCTCAATGCTCGCTGAGCCGCTAACTAAATTTGGGAGTCTAAACGGCGCCTATCACGGCACCACTTCTTGCTACTTTTTGTCAGTATTGGCGCTCAGTCCCCGTTGGAGTAACGCGGGCCTCTGGATGCATGGGTAAAGATACTACGCCGATTTGGTAATCCAGAATAAAAGAGAGGGCGCTGAATATCAATGCCCACTTTTGTACTTGAACGACTCCCCGACCCGGGCTCGAACCATGCTACAGCTTTTCTACCCGCCGGAATTACCGCTTAGGCCGAGGACCTGACCATCGCGATGCCGTCCCCCACAGCCAGCAATATCACTTTATCACGCGCAGGCTGGTGAATCTGCCGCGCACAAACAGCCGTTCTCAATCAACAATCGAGCGGGAGCATGGGCGCCGCCGCGCCTACACCGTGTAGTTGAGCGGAAGCCGCCCGCCGTCGGCGTAAATGACCTGCCCGGTGACGTACGACGAGGCATCGGAAGCCAGAAACACCGCAATCGAGGCGATCTCCTCGACATCGCCCGCGCGACCCATCGGCGTGCGCGACATCACGGCGGCCTTGGCCGCGTCCGAGGTGTAAATGGTCTTCTTCACCAGATCGGTCAGGATGGTGCCGGGACCGATGGCGTTGACCCGGATGCCGTGCGGCGCCAGCCGGATGGCGAGGTTGCGCGTCAACTGGTTGAGGCCGCCCTTGGTGATGTTGTAGGTGAGAAGGTTGGGAATGTTCAGCACGGCGTTGACCGAGGACATGCTGGTGATGGTGCCGCGCGTGCCACTGGCAAGCATGTGGCGCGCGACGGCCTGGCTGGCGACGTAGGCGGACTTGAGGTTGACGTTCACCGTACGGTCAAAATCGTCATCGGAGAGGTCGAGAAAATCCTTCGACACGGCGATGCCGGCGTTGTTGAGCAGCAGATCGAGCCCGCCCAGCAGGCCGATGGCCTGCGCGACCAGGGCTCGCACCTGATCCGCCACCCCGGCGTCGGATTCGCGGAACCATACCTCATGCCCCGCCTTGCGCAGCGCTTTCTCGAGCGCCTCGCCGTTCTCACGATTGATGTCCGAGAACACCACTTTGGCGCCTTCGGCGGCGAAGCGCTCGACGCAGGCGCGTCCGATCCCGGCAGCCCCTGCCACCACCAGGGCCCTGCGGCCCGCAAGCTGACCCATTATTCCTGCTCCTTTGTCGATGGCCTTGCCCACGCGGGGCGATATCTCCGAAACGCCCGTCTTTACTGGCTCTCCGGGCAGTTTGCGAATTTAACGTCGAAGTGCGACATCTGGGGTTTAGAGGAAGGTGAGATGCGTTGGGGTGTACCTTTCTTGTTCCTAGGCAATCAAGGAGCATCCCCTTGGACTACACGCA
>Ga0334722_10001821_pt1 | contig 25482 bp, 25 predicted proteins | sample C3_bottom_MG_FD_207210 | JGI IMG/M metagenome (GOLD analysis project Ga0334722, IMG submission 207210) | Sediment microbial communities from Yellowstone Lake, YNP, Wyoming, USA - C3_bottom | ecosystem: Environmental > Aquatic > Freshwater > Lake > Sediment | place: USA: Wyoming | collected... | reverse complement strand
ACGAAGAAATCGACTTCGTAATGGAACGACTGAACAACCGACCAAGAAAAATACTTGGCTTTAGAACACCGAATCAGGTACTCTGTGAACATCTAACCTGTTGCACTTGAAACTTGAATCCGCCCTCTATAGCTTCCTTGTATTTGTCCGAGTTTATGTATACACGGCCAAGGTCTGACCAATATTTCGCATCTTTGCTTTCAGAGGCAGTGGCTGTGAATTGATGCGAGAAGATGAGTACAGTAAAAGAAAACAATAATGCGACACGCTTGATATTGGTCATTGGTATGCCTCTTAGAAATTGGCTTTCAGACGGTATCCCACGCCCGGTTCCGTCAGTATGTAGCGAGGGCGGTCGAGTTCGGGTTCGAGTTTGTGCCGGAGGTTGCTAATGGTGACGCGCAGGATATGTGGCTGCTCAAGGTATGTCGGCCCCCATATCTGACTGAGCATCTGACGGTGCGTGAGAACCTTCCCGGCATGGGTGACCAATAGCTTCAGCACGTCGTACTCAGTCGGAGTAAGCTGAACTTCTTTTCCCGCAACGAGAACCCTTCGTTTGGGCAAGTCCACTTCAAGGTCGTCTATTTTATATACAGGCTCGGAAGCACCCTGTATAGAGCGCCTCAGGGCAACGCGCATCCTCGCCAGAAGTTCACCGATACCAAACGGCTTTGTAACGTAGTCGTCTGCCCCGGCGTCGAGGGTTGAAACCTTGTCTCCTTCACGTTCCCGCACTGACAGTACAATGACTGGAATCTGCGACCATTCCCGTAAACGGCGTATGACCTCCACTCCGTCCATGTCCGGCAGGCCAAGGTCAAGTATGATGAGGTCTGGCCTGTGCTGGGCTGCGGCCGCAAGCGCCTCTTGGCCAGTACCCGCCTCAAGTAGCGAGAACTCTCCGCCGCTAAGGGCGTTTCTCAAGAAGCGTTGGATGGCCTTCTCGTCGTCAACGATGAGCACCTTTGGCAGATTCTTGTTCAAGCGGCTTTTGACCCTTTCTCAGCCAGAGGAAGCGAGATTATGAATTTCGCGCCTCCACCTTCCCTGTTCTCGGCCCGTATAAGCCCGCCGTGCGCTTCCACTATCCCTTTACAGATGGCAAGCCCAAGGCCGGTGCCGCTTACTCCTTCAGGCCGATGCACTCGATAGAACTTGTCGAATACCCTCTGCAAGTCTTCCTCGGGTATCCCAGGCCCACGGTCGGTCACGGCAACCTCCAACATATCCCCTTTTATCCTGGCTGTCAACTCTACCACGGAATCCGCTGGCGAATATTTGAGGGCGTTGTCCAGGAGGTTTACAAGCACCTGTGTCATGAGCACGAAGTCCATTGGCGCGAACGGAATATTTCCAGGGACATCAACGCTGACCCTGCCGGTTGTAAGAAGCCCCAGGGCGGAGAGAGTTGAACTGACCAAATCCTGAACGTCGTTCAGTTCCTTGTTGACCTTTAGCGCGCCCGATTCGATACGTGTCATGTCGAGCAGGTTCCTGACAAAGCGGTTTAGGCGGCCCGCTTCACCAAGGGCGGTGTCGATAAGCTCGCTCTTGGCCCCGGAGTCCAGGCGTCCCCCCTCCTCCTTAAGGCTGCTCAAGGCACCGGTAATGGAGGCAAGGGGTGTACGTAAATCATGGGATATGGAATTAAGTAATGACCTCTCCAACTGCTCCGTCGCCTGAGTGACCTGTGCCTGACCGGCCTCCAGTACCATTTTGCCGCGCTCGATTGCAACAGCGGCCTGGTTGGCGAATGCATCGAGTATCTGACGCCTTTCAGGAGACAAGCCGCCCTCTCCGGGGTCTATCCCTATAACTCCGACCACATTGCCTGCCGCCTGTAAAGGCGCATAAAGCATATTGGAAGACCTTAATGTATCTGTAAACCTGCCTGCGGCCTGACGGTGTTCAAATGCCCAGATCGCCACCGATTTCTCGTTCTCATCCAGTGCTACACCTGGGCTTGCCGATTTTAAATCCAGCCTCCCTCGTTCAGGAAGCAATATTACCGTCTTTGCGCTCAGGTTGTCGCTTACGTGGCGGATTACTGCAACCAGAATTTCTTCGAGGTTCAACGCGGCGGCCAAATCACGGCTCAAGGCATAGATATTGGCGGTCTGGGACTCTCTGACACGAAGCGCCTCCGCCTGTTTCCTTGACCTCGAAACCAGGGTGCTAATGACAGCGCCAACCATGAAGAGCACTGCGAAGGTTATGAAATACTCGGTGTCCGTCACTGCGAAGGTGAAGCGCGGTGGGACGAGAAAGAAGTCAAAAGCCAATACCCCGAAAAGGGCCGTTGCAAGGGACGGGCCAAGACCGTAGCGGAGCGCAGCGATAACCACGACAAGCAGATAAGGCATTACAAGGTTTGTGGGGGATATCTGGGTACGGAAGAAATTGCTTACTACGGTCGCAACCGCAACAAGTGCGAGGCTACTCGCATAATCCGGCCAGGACTTCGGCCCCTGCCCCCCCTCCTTTACAGTCCTCTTGCCGACGGGAGTACCGCTTACAACGTAAACGTCTATCGGCCCGCTCAGTCGAATGACCTTATCCACTACCGCGCCCTTCAAAAGCTCCTGCCATCTGGGACGTACAGGTCTGCCCATTATTATCTTCGTTACGTTGTGCTTCTTTGCGTAATCTATCACTTCGTCAGCGATGGAAACGCCTGTAATGGTCGCGGTCTTCCCGCCGTTGGTTTCGGCAAGCCTAAGGTAGTTCCATACCCGCTCCCGGTTTTCCTGGACGAACCTGTCTCTTCCGGGCGTCTCGACGTAGACGGCTACCCACTCGGCCTTTAGCTCGTCGGCAAGCCTGCGGGTAGTCCTGAGCAGCTTCTCGCTGAAGGGGCTGCCGCTGACAAGGACAAGAAGCTTCTCCTTTGCGGGCCATGGGCCGGGGATAGAGAGGGTCTCCATGTATGCCCGCATCTGCTCGTCAACCCGGTCAGCGGTACGACGTAACGAAATCTCACGAAGGGCAGTCAGGTTTCCCTTTTTAAAGAACTTATCTATTGCGCGCGCGGCCTGCTCGGGTACATATACCTTCCCCTCGCTCAGGCGTTGCAGCAGTTCCTCTGGAGGCAGGTCAACAAGAACTATCTCTGATGCTTTCTCTATCACGCGGTCGGGAACTGTCTCTTTGACAACTACCTCTGTTATCTGGGCGACTACGTCGTTCAGGCTTTCCAGATGCTGGACGTTCAGGGTGGTATAAACGTCAATTCCGGCGGAAAGCAGTTCTTCCACGTCCTGGTAGCGTTTCAGGTGGCGGGAGCCAGGGGCGTTGGTATGGGCAAGCTCGTCTACCAGGGCTATTCTGGGCTTTCTGGCAAGAACGGCATCCGTGTCCAACTCCGGTATGGTGACACTCTTGTACTCAATCTGCCTTCTGGGAATTATCGGGAGTCCGGTCAGGAGGGCATCGGTCTCGCTTCTCCCGTGGGTCTCGGCATATGCGACTACAACGTCCAGCCCTTCGGCCTTTCGCTGGTGGGCGGCTTCAAGCATCGCATAGGTCTTGCCTACACCTGCGGCATACCCGAAAAATATCTTAAGCCTGCCCTGGCGCTTTCCGTGCTCCTCGGCTTCGACGCGGGCAAGGAGGGCGTCGGGGTCTGGTCGGGCCTTTTCATCAGTCATCGTCTACCTCGTTATCTTATAAGTATAAGATTTACCAGAGTCAAGCGCAAGGTTGAGTTCCAATACATTGACCCTCTCCTCACCGATAAAGCCTATCCACCTCTTCTCGGTGTAGCGTGCGACAAGCTCTTTTACCACCTCTTCAGACAGACCCCTCACACGCGCAACACGCACCGCCTGATACATTGCCGCGTCTGGGCTTATGTGCGGGTCAAGCCCGCTGGCGGAGGCCGTGACAAGGTCAACCGGTATGGCCGATGTATTACCGGGATCCGCCGCCAGTAATACGGCTGCGCGTGCCTTTACCGCTTCCGCAAGCGCGGGGTTGGTCGGGCCAAGGTTGGATCCGCCTGAAGCCATTGCGTTATACGCGAAGTTTGAGGTTGCAGACGCACGGCCCCAGAAGTACTTCGGGTCGCTGAAGGCTTGGCCTATCAGCCTTGAACCGACGGCCCTGCCGTCTTTGTATATTATACTACCCTCAGCCTTTGAAGGGAAGGCTACTTGAGCTATGCCGGTTACGACCAGAGGATAGACTACACCAGTTAGGACGCTGAGCAGAGCGAATATCACGATTGCCGGTTTTAGTTCCTTGAACATTTCCGCTCCTTAAACGAGCCCTATTGCAGAAAGGGCCATATCTATAACCTTTATCCCGATAAACGGCGCAACCAGCCCGCCGACGCCGTAGACCATCAGGTTGTTCCTGAGAAGCATCCCGGCGCTCAAGGGCCGGTACTTGACACCCTTGAGCGCGATTGGTATCAGGAACACGATAATCAACGCGTTAAATATAACAGCCGAAAGTATCGCTGCCTTCAGATGCATGAAATTGAGCGCCCCCAGCGCGGGGTATGTGGAGATGAAGGCTGCGGGTATGATAGCAAAATACTTTGCCACATCGTTTGCTATACTGAACGTCGTGAGAGCGCCGCGCGTCATCAGGAGCTGCTTGCCTATCTCGACTATCTCGATGAGCTTTGTCGGGTTGCTATCCAGGTCAACCATGTTAGCGGCCTCACGGGCTGGCTGGGTGCCGGTGTTCATTGCGACCGCTACATCCGCCTGGGCGAGCGCGGGCGCGTCGTTTGTGCCGTCGCCCGTCATGGCCACAAGCCTGCCTCCTGCCTGATACTCCCGTATGAGTTTCAGCTTGGCCTCGGGCGTGGCCTGCGCAAGGAAGTCGTCAACCCCAGCCTCTGCTGCTATAGCTGCTGCGGTCACGGGGTTGTCGCCGGTTATCATAACCGTCTTGATGCCCATCCGGTGCAGCTCGGCGAACCGCTCCTTGATGCCGCCCTTGACCACGTCCTTTAAGTGTACTACGCCTATTGCCTTGCCGTCCTTTGCAACCATAAGTGGCGTGCCGCCTGAACGGGCTATGGTGTCTACTGCGTCGTGTATCCCCTGTGGTATGATGTTACCCTGGTTTTCGACATATGAAATGATCGCGTCGGGTGAGCCCTTCCTGATGGTCGTCTCGGCGGCTCCATGTACGTCTACGCCGCTCATCCTCGTCTGTGCTGTGAAAGGGATGAAGTGCATGGCATGCTCGCCGGATGCGTGCACCGTTTCCCCGCGAAGGCCGTACTTCTCCTTGGCGAGCACCACGATGCTCCTGCCCTCTGGTGTTTCGTCTGCAAGAGATGATAGTTGCGTAGCCTCCGCAAGTTCCTTAATGTCAACGCCTCCTGCCGGGATGAACTCCACGGCCTGACGGTTGCCGAGCGTAATGGTGCCCGTCTTGTCGAGCATCAGCACGTCTACGTCGCCCGCTGCCTCAACGGCCCTGCCCGACGTGGCAATCACATTCCTTCTTATCATCCTGTCCATCCCCGCTATGCCTATGGCCGAAAGCAATCCGCCTATCGTTGTCGGTATCAGGCAGACGAGGAGCGCGACTAAGACTGTAATCGTTATTGGCGTACCGCTTCCAGCTGCCTTGACGCTGTAGAGCGAGTACGGGAGCAACGTGGCGCAGACCACGAGGAATATGATGGTGAACCCGGCGAGCAGGATACCGAGGGCTATCTCGTTAGGTGTTTTCTTCCTTTTGGCCCCTTCAATGAGGCTTATCATACGGTCTATGAAGCCCTCACCTGGGTCGGCGCTGACGCGTATTATCAGCCAGTCTGAAAGCACTGTCGTGCCGCCCGTAACCGCGCTCCTGTCTCCGCCCGACTCGCGTATGACCGGGGCGCTCTCGCCCGTGACCGCGCTTTCATTTACCGATGCCACGCCCTCGATTATCTCTCCGTCTGCGGGTATAAGGTCGCCCGCCTCGGCAATAAAGATGTCACCCTTCCTGAGTTCCGAGGAAGAGACTATTGTAATGCGCTTGTCTTCCGGCTTTACGCCTTTGCCAATAGTAAAGCTCGTGTCGATCTTTCTGGCCTGGGTCTGCTTCCGCATCTTCTTCAGGGACTCCGCCTGGGCCTTGCCCCTGCCTTCGGCCAGCGCCTCGGCGAAATTGGCAAATAGCACCGTGAACCACAGCCACATGGTGATATTCCCGATAAACCAAGTCGGGGCCTCGCCGTGCCCCAGAAGGGCCTGCACCCACAAGGCAGTAGTCAGTACGCTGCCGACCTCGACCACGAACATCACCGGGTTCTTTATCATCTTTCGCGGGTCGAGCTTCCACACGGACTCGACCAGCGCGCGCCTGTACAGCCCGGAGTAAGCAGGAGCTTTCTTTTTAAGATCTGTTTCTACTTTCACCTTACCCCTCCCATGATCAAGTGCTCAACTACCGGCCCGAGCGCAAGCGCAGGGAAGAAGCTGAGCGCCGCGACTATCAGTATTACAGAAATTACCCAAGCGATAAAAAGAGGGGTATGAGTCGGCAGCGTGCCCGCGCTTACCGGCACCTTCTTCTTCCCGGCCAGATTGCCAGCAATCGCAAGGACTGGAATTGCCAGGAAGTACCTGCCGAAAAACATTAAAAGGCCGAGGGCTATATTGTAGAAAGGCGTGTTGGCATTGATGCCAGCAAATGCGCTACCGTTATTGCCACCGGCAGACGAGAACGCATATAATATCTCGCTGTACCCGTGAGGCCCTGGGTTGGACGCGCCCGCAATACCCGCCGGGATAACCACGGCTATTGCAGTACCGATGAGTATGATGAACACTGGAATCAGAATGACAAGCGAGGCCATTTTCATCTCGAACGACTCTACCTTCTTGCCAAGGTATTCGGGCGTCCTGCCTACCATAAGCCCCGCAACGAATACCGCTATAATCACGAATACCAGCATCCCGTAAAGGCCGGAGCCAACCCCGCCGTAAATCACCTCACCAAGATGGATGAGCAGGAGCGGCGCAAGTCCTCCGAGCGGCATAAAGGAGTCGTGCATCGAATTGACAGAGCCATTTGACGCCGCGGTCGTGGCCGTGGCCCAGAGCGCGGAGTTGGTGATGCCGAACCGGACTTCCTTTCCCTCCATATTGGCCGGTGGACCGGCTTCGGTCCCGGCCGCTGGCCCCGCTACCGATTGACCGGCCTCAGATGCTCCCTTTACGACCATCGGGTTGCTCCCGTGTTCGGCCCAAACAGTCACGGCCAGGAACGAAGCGAAGATAATTGTCATAACTGCGAGCACCGCCCAACCCTGCCGTTTGTCGCCCACCATTACACCGAAGGTATAACAGAGCGCTGCCGGTATTAGTAGGATTGCGAGCATTTCGAGGATATTGGTAAGCGGCGTCGGGTTCTCGAATGGGTGTGCTGAGTTGGCGTTGTAGTACCCGCCACCGTTCGTGCCGAGCTGCTTTATTGCGATCTGGGACGCCACTGGGCCGACGGGGATAACCTGCTTGCTGACAGTGCGTCCCTTATCGTCCTTTGTGGACTGGACAAGCTGCACTGACTGTGGCCTGCTGAACGTCTGCACTACACCCTGTGAGACCAGCGCGACCGAAAATACGATGGACAACGGGATAAGTATATAGAGCGTGGTACGCACGAGGTCGGCCCAGAAGTTGCCGAGGCCTTTCGTTGTATGTCTGGCAAAGCCGCGTATCAAGGCAATTAGCACGGCCATGCCTGTAGCAGCCGAAAGGAAGTTCTGCACAGTTAGCGCGAACATCTGCGTCAGGTAGCTCATCGTGCTCTCGCCCGAATATCCCTGCCAGTTGGTGTTAGTGACAAAGCTTATGGCGGTATTGAAAGCCGAGTCCGGGGATACGGCAGTCATGCCTCCCGGATTGAGGGGCAGCCAGACCTGGATGCGCTGAAGCACATAGACAGCGAGGAAACCGAGCAGGTTGAAGACCAGCATCGCCTTGGCATAACGCTTCCATTTCATGTCCTCTTCGGCATTTATACCCGCAGTGCGGTAGACAAACCTTTCCACGAGCCCGAGGATAGGCGTCAGGAACGTCCTCTCGCCCTGGTACACCCGTGCCATGAAAGCGCCAAGCGGTTTCATGAGGGCTATCAGTACGGCGAAAAAGGTGATAACCTGAAGCCAATCGTAAATCTCCATTAGAATGCCTCCGGTTTCAACAGCGCCCATCCAAGGTAAATAAGAAGCCCTATGGCTATAGCTCCAGAAATCAAATAGAGCGCGTTCATTGCTGCCTCCTCAGCCGCTCGCATCCGTCCACAAACCACATGCCAGCCAGGAAGACCAAAAACATAGCGGCAAGGAGCACAAAGTCTTTCATAAACCCTCCGGGTGTAGATAACTCATTCCGATGATTAAAAGTATATCGTGCTGTATGTCAAAAGGGTGTCAAGATGCAATGGAGAAGCATCAAAGATTCGTCAATATTAATAGATTCGTGCAATTAGGATTCAAATGGTGGGTGAAAGGCCGATGTTGTGAAATTTGACGGCCTTTACGATGAATCGCCGGTTCTTCTAACGTACTTCTAACAAAACACCCCGAAACACCACGAACCAAGCAGAGAAACTTTACCGCCAACGGTGCCTAAGCCATTGACAGTAAAGCCTCCTGCTTGTTGGTGTTACTTGTTGATAAATAAGCAAAAACGGATCATAACCCGAAGGCCGCAGGTTCAAATCCTGCCCCCGCTACCAAACAAATCAAGGGCTTGCCAAGAATTCGGCAAGCCCTTTTTTTATGGTATGCAGCCTGCGCGGTTGTCGGATAATACTCGTAAATCATTGACGCACAGGCCCATCCTGCTAAACTATAATATACAGACAGTAGATTACCCGTGGAGCGAGAGGTCATGGCCAACGACCGGCGTATATCCAAATTCTTCCCGTTCCTTCTCTGGTGGCCGGAGTTCGGCAGGAAGACCTTCAAGTCAGACCTGCTCGCGGGGCTCACCGGCGCGGTAATCGTCCTGCCCCAGGGCGTGGCCTTCGCCATCATCGCGGGGCTCCCACCCCAGTACGGCCTGTACTCCGCCATAGTCCCGGCAATCGTCGCCGCGCTCTTCGGCTCTTCCCGGCACCTGATATCCGGGCCGACGACCGCCATTTCGCTCGTGCTCTTCGCCACCATAAGCCGGTTTACGGAGCCAGGCGGCGCGGAGTACATCCAGATGGTCCTGACGCTCACCTTCCTCGCCGGGGTGGTGCAGCTCGCGCTGGGGTCGGTGAGGCTCGGGGCGCTGGTCAACTTCATCTCGCACTCGGTCGTCGTAGGGTTCACCGCCGGGGCCGCGATACTCATCGGGACGAGCCAGATAGGCGGGTTGCTGGGCGTGTCGGTGCCCAGAGACCACTCCTTCATCCGCACATGGCAGGCGCTGTTCACGCTCATAGCCGAGGCAAACCCATACGTCGTCGGCATAGCCGCCGCGACGCTCGCCGCCGCGGTCGTCTTCCGGCTGTACACGCCGAAGCTCCCCGGCATGCTTGTCGCGATGGTGCTCGGCAGCGCGCTTTCGCTATTCATGGACGGCGCAGCACACGGTGTGAAGCTCGTCGGGTCGCTCCCCTCCAGCCTGCCGCCGCTGTCCTCGCCTGATTTGTCGCTTCGCTCGGTCAGACTGCTGTTCCCCGGAGCTCTCGCAGTCGCCATGCTGGGACTTGTCGAGGCAGTGTCGATAGCCCGCTCGGTCGCGACCCGCTCCCAGCAGCGCATAGACAACAACCAGGAGTTCATCGGGCAGGGGCTGTCGAACATAGTCGGCAGCTTCTTCTCCTGCTATGCCGCGTCCGGCTCGTTTACCCGCACCGGGGTGAACTACTCCGCAGGCGCCAGGACGCCGATGTCGGCCGTGTTCGCCGCGCTGTCGCTCATGGCGATACTCCTGCTCATAGCCCCGCTGACGGCCTACCTGCCGATAGGGGCGATGGCCGGGATACTCGTCCTGGTCGCGTTCAACCTCATCGACGTGCACCACATAAAGACCATAATGAGGACAAGCAGGCAGGAGGCGGTGGTGATGGCCGTGACGTTCCTGTCCACGCTCTTCGTAGAGCTCGAGTTCGCGATATACATCGGCGTGCTGCTGTCGCTGATGCTCTACCTGAACCACACCTCGCACCCGCACTTCGTCACGCTCGTACCGGACGCCGGGACGGACCGGCACAGCTTCAGGAACTTGGAGCACCACCCCACGCCGGAATGTCCGCAGCTGAAAATCCTGCGCGTGGACGGCTCGCTGTTCTTCGGCGCGGTCAACCACATGGCGGAGGAGATAGCCCGCATCAGGCGCGAGTTCCCGGAGCAGTGCCACCTGCTGGTTGTTGCGACCGGCATAAACTTCATAGACGTCGCGGGCTGCGAGATGCTCGCGGCCGAGGCGCACCGCCTGCACATGTCCGGCGGTAAGCTCTACCTGTGCAACCTGAAGCATGACGTGCAGGAGGTGCTTGAGCGGGGCGGCTACGTCGACAGGATAGGCGAGGAGAATATATTCCACAGCAAGACCGACGCCCTGAAGGAGATAGTCCAGAGGCTCGACCCGGAGCGGTGCAGGCTGTGCGCCTTCAGGATATTCCATGAGTGCGGGGAGAGGCCGAGGGGATGAGAATGTTCTTATCAGGTTTACGCCGGCAGGAACATCACGGTGAAGGACGTGCCCACGCCCTCCTTGCTCTCGACGGATATCTCCCCGTTGTGGGCGTCAACTATCCACTTGCAGATGCAAAGCCCAAGGCCAGTGCCGCCCGAATGCCGGGCGCGCGCCTTGTCCACGCGGTAGAAGCGCTCGAATATCTTCTCCAACTCCGGCTCCGGTATGCCGATGCCTGTGTCGCGGACTACCACCTTTACCGTCCCGGATACGTCCATCAGGACTACGGAGACATTGCCGCCCTTCGGGGTGTACCGGAGCGCGTTCTCCACCAGGTTCACAAATAACTGGCGGAGCCTGTCCGGGTCGCCGGTCATCCTGCCTTCCTCTCCGTCCACAAGCTCGATATTCATCTCGATGCCCTTGCTCGCGGCAAGCGGGGCAAGCCCGTCCACCACCTGCCGGAGCACCTCGACGAGCTTTATCTCCGACATGTTCATGGCAAGCTCGGAGGCGTCCGCGCGCGCGAGGAACATCAGGTCCTTGACGAGAAACTCGAGCCGGTCTATCTCCTCCAGGTTGCTCTCGAGGACGGCCTTGTACTCGTCCAGTTCGCGCTCGCGCCTGAGCGCTATCTCTATGTTGCCCTTCATCACGGTTATCGGCGAACGCATCTCGTGCGAGGCGTCGGCGAGGAACCGCCTTTGCGAGAGCACCGCCTCGTCCATGCCCGCCTTGAGCGAGAGCATGACGTCCTCGACCTCCTTGACCTCGGCCGGGAGCGCCTCGCCGGAGAGCGTGTCCTGCCACGAACCCTTCTCCCAGCCGTCCCTCGAGCCGCCTTCGGCCAGCTTCTTGAAGAACCAGAGCTCGTAAGCGCCCGCTATGTAACCAGAGAGGTATATGAAGACGGAATAGAAGACGACAGGGATGACAATGGCTATAAGTACGCCGAAGGGCCGCAGCAGGAACATGAGCCCCAGCGTCAGGGAGAAAGCCAACAGGGCGAGCAGGAGGAACTTTACCGCGATCCTGGCCTTAAGGGTCTTGGGCTTCATTCCTTTATTATGTACCCGACGCCCCGGACGGTATGGATGAGCTTCTTGTCGAAGCCCTTGTCCACCTTGTTCCGGAGGAAGTTTATATATACGTCCACCACGTTGGTCATGCGGTCGAAGTTGATGTCCCATACGTGCTCGGACAGCGTGGTCCTCGTCTGCGGTTTCCCGACGTTCCTCATCAGGTACTCGAGCAGCGAGAACTCCTTGGCGGTGAGCGCGATGTCCTGGCCGGAACGCTTTACGCGCCTTGTCGCGGGGTCGAGGGTGAGGTCGGCGACCTTGAGCATTGCCACCTCCGCCTTGCCGCGCCTGAGCAGCGACCTGAGCCTCGCGAGCAGCTCCTTGAAGGCGAACGGCTTCGTAAGGTAGTCGTCCGCGCCCGCGTCAAGGCCCATGACCTTGTCCTCGAGGGTGTCCCTCGCGGTGAGCATCAGTACGGGCACGTTAATCTTGTCGGCCCTAACCTCGCGCATCACCTCTATCCCGTTCTTCTTCGGCAGCATCAGGTCGAGCACCACGGCGTCATACACGTTCATACCGAGCATGCCGAGGCCCTCTTCGCCGTCGGCCGCGACGTCAACTGCGTAGGATTCTTCCTCAAGCCCCTTCTTGATAAAGCTTGCGACCTTCGCTTCGTCTTCGATTATCAGTATCCTCATGTCCGCCCTCTTTTGCTAACGTGGTTCCGATTAGTACAACAACTTGCCGTTTATGCCTATGTCCTCCGGGAAGCGCCGCGCCATGTAGTCGGCCACGAACCCCCTCGCCTCCTCGGCCGTGCCGAAGCCCATGACCTTCTCCGCCAGGACCATGGCCTCCCGAAGCTCCGACTGCCTGATTATCTTCTTCATCCTCGGTATCGAGTGGGGGTTCATGGACAGCTCGTCGAAACCGAGACCCATGAGCACGAGCGAGTAGAACGGCTCGCCCGCCATCTCGCCGCACATGGCGACCGGTATGCCCTGCCTGTGTCCCGCGTCCACTATCATCTTCAGGAACCTGAGCACCGCCGGGTGGAGCGGCTCGTAGAGGTACGCCACGTGCTCGTTCAGCCGGTCGATAGCGAGCGCGTACTGGATGAGGTCGTTTGTGCCGACGCTGAAGAAGTCGGCCTCCTTGGCGAGCAGGTCGGCTATCATGCCAGCGGACGGTATCTCCACCATTATCCCTATCTCGATGTCCTCGTTGAACGGCACCTTCTCCTTCTTCAGCTCCTCCATGGCCTGTATGGTTATCGCGTTCGCCTGCCTCACCTCCGACAAGCCGGAGACCATCGGGTACATCATCTTCAGGTTGCCATACGCGCTCGCCCGGAGTATCCCCCTGACCTGCATCTTGAATATGTCCTTCTGCCAGAGCGAGAACCTTATGGCCCTCAGTCCGAGCGCGGGGTTGACCTCGTCCTTTATCGGCACGGGGACCGGTATCTTGTCGCCGCCCAGGTCGAATGTCCTCGCCACCACGGGGTACGGGTCCATCTTCTCGACGACCTTCTTGCACGCGAGGAAATGCTCGTCCTCGGTCGGGAGCTGGTTCCTGTTCAGGAAGAGGAACTCGGTCCTGAAAAGCCCGACGCCCTTCGCGCCGTACCTGAGTATGGAGTCCATCTCCTCGGGCATCTCGACGTTCGCGGCTATCTGTACCTCGTGCCCGTCCAGTGTGCGCGCGGGCAGTTCGGTTAGCTTGAACAGCTCCTTCTCGAAGTACTTGTACCTGCGCTGCCGCTCAAGGTACTCGAGGAATGTCTGCTGGTCGGGGTTTACTATTACGACGCCCTGGTTGCCGTCGACGATTATCGCCTCGCCGTTCTTCACCTCGACGCTTATGGCCTCAAGGCCGACCACCGCTGGCAGTTCGAGCGACCGCGCCATTATCGCGGTGTGGGACGTGCTGCTGCCGATGTCCGTCACGAAGGCCACGGCGCGCTCCTTCCGCATCTGGAAGGTGTCGGACGGGGCGAGGTCGTGCGCGACCACCACGGCGTCTTCCGGCAGGTCGGATAAGGTCTCGAGCTTCTTGCCGGAAAGGTTCCTCAGGATACGCTCCCCGACGTGCTCAATGTCCACCTTCCGCTCCCGGAGGTAATCGTCTCCGATGCCGTTGAATATGCTCATGAACCGGCTTATGACTTCCTTAAGGGCGTACTCGGCGTTGACGGACTGGCCCTTGATTATCTCAATGGTGCCGTTCACCAGCATCTTGTCGTCGAGTATCATCAGGTGGCTGTCGAGTATGTACCCGTGCTCCTCGCCGATGTCCTGGGACAGCTTCTTCCTTATGTCGCCAAGCTGGTCCTTTGACGTGGCCACGGCCCGCTTGAAGCGCGCGAGTTCCTCCTTTATCTCCCCGTCGGAGATATTCTTACGGGAGACCGATATGCGGTCCCTGTCGACCACATAGGCCTTGCCTATGGCCACCCCGAGGGAGACGCCTATGCCTTGGTACGCCTTCAAACGCCTAAACCTCCTCGTGAAACTTGTCCGCGACAAGCTGCACTATCGCCTCGACCGCCTTCTCCTTGTCGTCGCCGACAGCCTTTATCCTGACCTGCGTGCCCTTCGCCGCGGCAAGCATCATAAGCCCCATGATGCTCTTGCCGTTCACCTCCACGCCGTCTTTTTCTATCGTGACCTCGGAGGAGTACTTGCTCGCCGTCTGGACGAAGAGCGCGGCCGCCCTCGCATGAAGCCCAAGCTTGTTCTGTATTGTAACAACGGTTTCTACCAACGTCCCTTTACCCCCGCTTTCCTTGTTGTACATGTTGCCCGCTACTTCCTGGCCTTCTGGCTCAGCATGCTGCTCGCAACTATGATGCTGCTTATCCCGCCCTCCTGGACGGACTTGACCAGGTCCTTTATGTCCTTATCCTTCCTGTGGTTCGCATATTTAATTATCATGGGGAGGTTGACGCCCGTGACAACCTCGACCTTGTTCTCGTCCAGGAACGCAAGCGAGAGGTTCGAGGGGGTGCCCCCGAACATGTCGGTGAGTATGAGGACTCCGTCGTCGGTGCGGGCCCGGCCTATGGCGGCGGCCACCTCACCGTTGTACTTGTCCACGTCGCCCGAGTGCCCGATCGAAACCGCCTCCGCGCCTTCCAGTTTCCCCACTATCATCTCGGCCGCCTTGATAAGCTCAGACCCCATGCCGCCGTGGCAGACTATTACAAGCCCGACCATCTTGTCTCCTTTCAATGCCTTCAAAGAGAAGGCATGCCTCCCCTGACAGGAATACCCCTTGTTATTTCTCGACGTCCCTGTGCCTCACGTTTATCTCGCGGCCTCCTGCCTTCAGCATATCCCTGAGCGACTCCGCCACGGCCACGGACCTGTGCCGCCCTCCGGTGCACCCGACCGCTATGGTAAGGTAGTTCTTGCCCTCCTTCTCATAGAGCGGCAGGAGAAAATCGAGGAAGACGGCGAGCTTCTTCAGGAATGCGGTTGTCTCCTTCTTCTTTCCGACGAACTGCTTGACACCGTCGTCCATTCCCGTGAGGTTTTTCAGCTCGGGCACGAAGTTCGGGTTCGGCAGGAACCTGACGTCGAACACCAGGTCCGCGTCGTACGGAACCCCGTACTTGAACCCGAACGAAGTAACAGACACGGTCATGGCCTGTCCGCCCTCCGCCTTGTAGTGCCGGGCAAGCTCGTCCCTCAGCTGGTGGACGGACATGGAAGTGGTGTCTATAATCCAGTCCGCCTTCTTCTTGATGCCGTCCATGAGCCGCCGCTCCATCCGTATGGCCTCCGGGAGCGGCCTGTCCTTTGCAAGTGGGTGCGGCCTCCTGGTCTCGGAGAACCGCCGCACGAGCACTTCGTCGGACGCCTCGAGGAATAGCACCTCTGCCCCGCGTCCCTGGCCCTGTAGCTCTTCGTAGAGCCTGTCGAAGTTCCCGAAGAAGTCCCTCTCCCTGATGTCTATCCCCAGGGCGGCCCTCGTTATCCCTTTGCCGGACTGTGCGCATAGCTCGACGAACTTCGGCACGAGCGCGGTCGGCAGGTTGTCCACGCAGAAGAACCCCATGTCCTCGAGGGACTTAATGGCGTAGCTCTTCCCGGAGCCGGACAGCCCCGACACGATGATTATCCTGAGCTTGGACAAGCCCTAACGCCCCTTTCCCGCACCCGCGTGCAGTTTCCTGTCGAGCTTTTCGGCAAGCGCCGCGGCGGCGTTGGTGCCCTGCACCTTCAGCGCGTGGTTCCGGGCGGCCACCTCGACTATGACGGCTATGTTCCTGCCGGGCGTGACCGGCATCCTCATGTACGGGAGGCTCGCGCCCGCTAACTGGTAGCTCTGCTCGTCTATCCCAAGCCGGTCGTAGGTCTCGTCCTCGTCCCACTTCACGAGTTCGACCACGAGGTCTATCGTCTTCCTCGACTTGATAGCGGAGATGCCGAACAGCTCCTTGACGTTGAGTATGCCGAGGCCCCGTATCTCCATGTGGTAGCGTATCAGTTCCGAGCCGGAGCCGACGAGACGCCCGTCGCCAAGCTTTTTGACGGCGACCACGTCGTCCGCGACCAGCCTGTGGCCGCGTACTACAAGCTCGAGCGCGCACTCGCTCTTCCCGATGCCGGATGGGCCGAGTATCATCACGCCGACGCCCATTATGTCCACAAGGACGCCGTGCACGTGCGTCTCGCGCGCGACAAGCTCCTCCATCACCTTCAGAACGGCCTTGATGCAGCGGATGGTCTCGAGCGGTGTGACCAGCAGGGGCGTCCCCTGCCTTTCGGCCTCGTCGATAAGTTCGGCCGGGGGCTCGTCGCAGCATGTGACAAGGTATGCCGCGGCGCCCCTTGCGAACAAGTTCCTTACGGTCTGTTTTTTCTTCTGGGGGGAAAGCTTCGCTATGTAGGACGCCTCGGTCCTGCCGAAGACCTGTATCTTGTGCGGGTCTATGGTCTCGAAATGCCCTGCGAGCGAAAGGCCGACCTTCTGTATCTCGGGCGACAGGGCCTTGTTCCTCAGGCCCTTCCCTCCGGCCGCGAGCTTCAGCGGCATCTCACCGGCGCACGCCTTGAGCAGGTCGTCTACGTAAAATTTCTTCATTAGGTCCCTCAGCGGCCGTCTTCCTCCCTCTTCGCTATTATCGTCCTTATCTCTTTTTTGTCGGTGGCCTTTAACAGTGAGTCGCGTACCTCGCTGTTCTTCAGCATCCGGGATATCCTGGCAAGCGCCTTCAGGTGCTCGCCGGGCGCGTCCTCGGACGCGATGAGGAGGAAGAACAGGTGGGCCTTCCCCCCGTCCAGCGAGTCGAACTCGACACCCTTCCTCGACCGGCCGAACGCGAGCACGAGCCCGGCAAGGCCCTTCAGCTTGCCGTGCGGGATGGCGACCCCATCGCCTATCCCGGTGCTGCCGAGGGACTCCCTCGCGAAGAGTATCCTTGCCAGTGCGTCCTTGTCGTTTACGACGTTCTTATCGTACAGGAGCTTCGAGAACTCCTGGAGGACCTCGGACTTGGTTACCCCTTCAAGCTCGTCTATTATCAGGCTGTCGTCGAGCAGTTCGGATATCTTCAATAAAGAGCCCTCCCACCCCCCGCAGCGCGGGGGGAGAAAGTCAAGGCTTCATGGCCAGGGGCTCGATAAGCCCCACGTTGCCGTCGTTTCGCCTGTATATCACGTTCAGCGACCCCGTGGAGACGTTCGAGAAGACGAAGAAGTCCTTGTCCAGGAGGTCCATCTGCATGACTGCCTCCTCGGGCGTCATCGGCTTCATGTCGAAGCGTTTGGTCTTTATAATCTCGGGGATCCGTTCCCGCTCGCCTTCCGGCTCCGGGTGCGCGCCCTTCTCCTCGCCGCGGCCCTTGTGCTCCTTCAGCCTCTCCTTGTACTTCTTGACCTGGCGCTCCAGCTTGTCCAGCACCTGGTCAATGGATGAGTACATCTCGCCGGTCTCCTCCTGCGCCTGGATAAGGATGCCGTTGGCCTTTATCTGGACCTCGGCCCTGTGGCGGTACTTCTCGACGGAGAGGGTGACGACCGCCTCGGAACCCGGGGTAAGGTACTTCTCCAGCTTGCCGACCTTCTCGGCGGCGTAGGCCTTCAGCGCGTCGGTCATATCCATGTGCCTGCCGTTCACGGTGATGTTCATATTGTGTAGCCTCCTTCGTAATACCGGCCTTGTCAGTACGGTTTCTTGCGCACGTTTGCCGGAGGTATTTTGAGCTCGCACCTGTATTTCGCAACGGTGCGCCTTGCTATGTCGATGTGTTTCTCCTTGAGTATCCGTACGATGTTCCGGTCGTTGAGCGGTTCTTTGGGGTCCTCCTCGCTAATGGTTTTTTGTATCAGCCTCCGCACGGTTATCGAGGAAAGGTCCTCTCCCTCCATGCTGGATATGCCGCCCGAGAAGAAGTACTTGAGCTCGAACATCCCCTGCGGCGTGTGCATGTACTTGTGAGTCGTGACCCGGCTGATGGTGGACTCGTGCATCCCGATGTCCTCGGCCACGTCCCTCAATATCATGGGCCTCACGAAGTCTATGCCCTTGTCGAGGAACTCCCTCTGGCGTGTTATTATGCTCTCCGTCACCTTGTATATCGTCTTGTTCCTCTGCTCTATGCTCTTGATGAGCCAGTGTGCCGAGCGGAGCTTGGACTCTATGTAGTCCTTCGTCGAATCGTCACCGCCGCGCCTCATCAGGTTCTTGTAGAACGGGCTTATCCTGAGCCTCGGCATGCCCTCGTCGTTCAAAAGTATGACGTAGTCCTTGTCCTTCTTGACCACGTAGACGTCAGGGATGATGTACTGCACGTCGGCCACTGTGAACGGCCGGCCGGGCTTGGGCTCGAAGGACTCTATGACCGTGGAGGCCATCATGACGTCCTTCACTGTGGCCTTGAGCGCCCTCGCTATCGCCGGGTAGCGCTTCTTCTCGAGGTCGGGCATGTAGTTAAGTATTATCTGCTCGACTATGGTGCCGGAGAGTCCGAGCTGGCGCGCCTGGATAAGCAGGCATTCGCGCAGGTCCCTTGCCGCCACGCCGGGCGGGTCCAGGTCCTGCACTATGCGGAGCGCCTTTTCGGCAACCGGCACGGGCACGTCGCTCAAGGAAGCGACCTCCTCGACGCTGAAGTCCCTCAGGTACCCGTCCTCGTCTATGTTGCCCACTATGGCCTGGGCGGCCCTCAACTCCTTCTCGGATATGGAGGTCAGCCTGAGCTGCCAGAGGATGTGCTCGGACAGGCCGACCTTGGATGTGAGGGTCTGTTCGTACGACGGCCTTTCTTCATCCGAGTCCGAGTAGTAGTTGAGCTCGCGCTCCGACTCGTCCCCTTCCAGGTAGTTGTCCCATTTGATGCCGAACAGGTCGACCTCGGTCGCCTCACCAGGCCCTCCGTCGGAGAGAGTCTGGTCGTCTTTCGGCTGGGTATCGGCGTCCTCGGACTCGGTCTCTATCGTCGAGTCTTCGAGTACCGGGTTCTCCAGCATCTCCTGATAGAGGAGCTGCGACATCTCCAGCCTGGAGAGCTGGAGCAGCTTGATGGCCTGCTGGAGCTGGGGCGTCATCACCAGCTTCTGCGCCAGCTTGAGGTCCAACCGCATCTCTATCGCCATAGGTAAACCTTCCGCATATTGCCCTTACAGCTTGAAGTTCTCGCCGAGGTATATCTGTCTCGCCCTGAGGCTTTCAGATATCTCCCTGGGGGTGCCCGACTCGAGTATGGCGCCCTCGTTGATGATGTATGCGCGGTCCGTTATCTCGAGCGTCTCGCGGACGTTGTGGTCCGTAATCAGGACCCCGATGCCCTTCGCCTTCAGCCTCGATATGATCTTCTGTATCTCCATGACCGCTATCGGGTCTATGCCCGCGAACGGCTCGTCCAGCAGTATGAAGGACGGGTTCATCACGAGCGCCCTGGTTATCTCCACCCTGCGCCTCTCGCCGCCCGAAAGCGTGTAGGCCTTGCTCCTGGCGAGCGACGTCAGGTTCAGTTCCTCGAGCAGCTCGGCAAGGCGCTCCTCGCGCTCGGACCTCGACAGGTCGAGCGTCTCCAGGACCGCCATGATGTTGTCTTCCACCGAGAGCTTCCTGAAGATGGACGGCTCCTGCGGGAGATAGCCCACGCCCAGCCTCGCCCTCTTGTATATCGGCGAGTCGGTAATCTCTACATGGTCCAGGAATACCCTGCCCTTGTCCGGCCTGACCAGCCCCACGACCATGTAGAATATGGTGGTCTTCCCGGCCCCGTTCGGGCCGAGGAGCCCTACAACCTCGCCGCTCTTGATGGCTATGTTGACCCGCTTCACCACGCCGCGCCCGTTGTACGACTTCTTCAGGCCCTTGGTAAAGAGCGTCTTCATGGCGTCTTCTTTTCCTGGTACAGTATGGTCCTGGCCCCCTCCACGAGGAAGGTGTCCTCTTTTATATCGTACGTGACGACGGTGCCGGAGAGCACGTTGTCGCCCTGCCACACCCTCGGGTTGCCGGTCAGCACCAGCTTGTCCGTCGAGCTGTAATATACGGCCTCGTCCGCGGTCGCGGTCTTGTCCTGCTGTACTATCTTCACCCCGCCTTTGGCCTCTATCGTGTCCACCTTGCCGGCGCCCTTGAACGCGTCCTCCGTGCCCGGCTTTTCCGTCTTGCCGGAAGGGGACAGCCGCACCGTCACCTCGTCGGCGTACATGGTGATGTCGCCCCTTTTCACGACGACGGCCTTCTGGTAGACGACGGTTTTTTTCTTGTTGTCCGCGATGAGCGACCCCGCGGTTATGACGATGGGCGGCTGATCCGCCTTGACTGACGCGCCCGCGGTACCCGCCATCGAGCGGGTCGCGCCCGTAGCGCACAGCGCCAGGGCGGCGCACAAGACGGCCGCCGTCAATGCATACATCCTAACGGGTATGGGTGAACTCGGTCCTGACGCCATTTGTTATCCGTACCTCCTGCAGGTCCGACCTCGCGACCAGCCCCTTGCCCTCTATTTTAATGTTGTCGCCCTTAATCACTACCTTGTTGTCCGTGGTCAGTTCCTTCTTCACGTCGTCCCAGCTCAGCTCTCTGGCGCTCATGCTGTAGCCGTTGCTGGACTTCACGGTCACGTCGTTGGCCCTGCCGGTCAGGCTGATGGCCTTTGTACCGGTATCGAACATGCCCTCGTCGGCATTCATGGTGAGGACCATGCCGTCCTTGCCGCTGTAGCGCCCCTGAAGGTCCCGGAGCTTCGCCTTGCCCGTCTCCTTGGTTACCTCGGCCTTCTTCGCGTCCAGTACCCAGCCGCCCTTGTCCGTGTCGCTCTTGGCGAAATGGAACCCGTCTATCACGACCTCGGCCTGGTCGAGCTTTACCTCTTTGACGGGAGACTGCCTGGTTTTATGTACTGGACTGCCGGCAAGGTAGACGACGCTGGCGGCTACCAGTGAAAGGATTACTGTTGCGAGGAAAAGCTTTGCCTTACTGGCACGACGCATATATTTCCGTTCTAAAAAGCTTAGCTTTGGGTTACCCGCACCCAGGCCGGCTCCCCTGCCCTTGCAAAAGCCGGGCCAAAATTGCTTTTATTAAAAAAATATATCACAGCGGGTATTCAAAGTAAAGCCAAAAACGCCTCTTACCGGCCCTTCTTTTCAAGGTAATCCAGCAGGTTTCCTTCTCTTAAGCCATAGTCGCAAACCACAATAAATTCAACGCCCGCCCAGTCCATCAGGACGCCCAGGAGGGCCGTCCCGGACAGGATTATATCCTCCCGGCCGGCCTCGAGGCCTGCAATCAGCCTCCTGTTTTCCTTGGTCAGCCCCCCGAAACGGGACAGGAACTTCCCGACCGCCGCCCGGCCCATTTTAAGCCCTGTGACCCTGACCGGGTCGTAGACGTCCATCCTGAGTTCGACCGCGGCAAGGGTGGTGATCGTTCCCGCCGTCCCGACCATGCAGTCCCACCCGCCTTCGGGCTTGAAGCCCTTCAGGGCTGCGAGCGTCTTGTAGCAGTGCCGTTCGAGCTCGAGCACCTGCTGTGCCATAGGCGGGTCGTCGAAGAGAAAACGTTCATAGAGCGAGACCGCACCGAGCGGCATGCTGACGGAATTATGGGCCTTCCAGTCCTTCGTGGTGACCAGTTCGGTGCTCCCCCCGCCGATGTCCACGAGGAGCTTCCGGCCCTCGCAGCCGAGGCCGCTCATGCCAGCCTTTATCCCGAGCAGCGTCCTGCGCGCCTCTTCATCACCCGAAATTATATCGAGTTCCAGCCCCGTCTCTGCCAGCACCCGCTCCGCGAACTCCCTTCCGTCCGCGGCCTTCCTGAGCGCCTCGGTCGCTATCGCGCTGACGCCTTTCAGCTTCAGGGTCTTAAGCCTCGCGGCATAGTCCCTGAGGACCTTCAGCGTCCGCTCTGTCGCCTCCGGCTTAAGCCGCCCGCCATCCCTCAAACCCTCGCCAAGCCGGGTTATGTCCCTCAGGCTGAGCACTTCTTTTGCTATCCTGCCCTTGGACACTTCCGCGACAAGAAGCCTTACGGTATTGCTCCCGACGTCGATCGAAGCCAGTAGCGGCATTTATTTCACCCCTGTTATCTTGTGCGTCTGTGGTATTACCCTGACGTCTCTCAGGAAACGGCGCGCCTGTTCATAATACTCGAAGGCCCTGACCTCTCCCTTTATCGGGCTCAGGGGCTGAAGCACGAAAACCGCGTCCGGGGCCTTTTCCGCCACAAGACGCGCGGCACGGGCAACCTCTTCAAGCGGCGTGGAAGAAGAAAACACAGTTTTAACAACGAGTTCCTTGCCGCGACACGCATCAAGGAAGGCCCCGTGCGCATCCCATAACATACCCTGGCCTGTTACAGACGGGAGCTTTATGTCCATGCTGACTATGTCCACCAGCCCGGAAACAGACAAGAATGCCTCCGGGAGTGTGCCGTTGGTCTCGAGAAGCGCCTTGAGCCTGCCGCCCAGCCCGCCGAGGAGCGCGGCCATGAACTCCGGCTGGAGCAGGGGCTCCCCGCCCGTCAGGCTCAGGGCGGCATTGAATCCGGGGCGCAACTCTTGTGCAAGGACCGCCTCGACGACCCTTTCGGGCGAGACAGGGTTGGGCACGGACACGACGCCCTTTCCCGCCCCCTCCTCCATCCTTGCCTCGGCTTGCCTTACCCGTGCGTAACCCGTGTCGCAGTACCCGCATTCGAGGTTGCACCCGCAGAAGCGCACGAAGACATGCCGTTCGCCCAGCCTCGGCCCCTCACCCTGAAAAGAGCCGAACACCTCCGATATGTAGCCCGTGACCTGTTTCATTTTAATACGGCCTTATTTATGGAAAAACACCCCTAACCGTCAAGCCAACTATACCTTATTTTCCGGCCCGATGTCAATCGTCCCGCGCCTCCGCTTAAAAAGATTTAATAGGTTTTTCCTTGACTTTCGCGTTTTATTGCCCTATATTTACCGCTAAGCTGACTACGGCCCGTTGATACTTTTAATTAATAAGCGGACGAGGAAATATTAACGGGCGGATCGAAAGGAGGGTGCTCAAATGTCCAATAGCAAGGTGATAGTCATTCTGTCCATGCTGGCGACTTTGCTCCTCCCCGCCGTCCTTATCGCCGACGAACTGCCTTCCGGCAAACCCGCCGCCGTTTCGGCCGCACCCAATAAAACCCTTCCGGGACCCGAAGCCGTCAAGACCGCCGAAGGACCGGCCCCGTCGGAATTCATACATTCATTCGACACCACCATACTCCCGGACGGCGATGCCCCCGCGGAGGCGGACAATTCCGGGCAGTACATAGAGATACCCGCCAGCGCCCTCGACCGCGTCATGCTGACCCCCGAGAACACGGTCAGCGAAGACGTCAAGGGCCCGATAGAGAAGAACATACGGATGTTCACCTCCGGCCTGAAGGAGCGTTTCTCCACCTGGCTTGCCCGTTCCGGCAAGTATCTCGGCATGATGAAGAGCATCTTCCGCGAGAACTACATGCCGGAGGAGCTTGTGTTCCTCTCCCTCATCGAGAGCGGCTTCAACCCCAAGGCATACTCCTGGGCCAACGCCAGCGGCCCGTGGCAGTTCATCAAAGGCACCGGCAAAAGGTACGGCCTCAGGATAGACCCGTGGGTGGACGAAAGACGCGACCCGGTAAAGTCGACCAGGGCTGCGGCGGCATACCTGAAAGACCTCTACGACATGTTCGGCACATGGTCGCTCGCCATGGCCTCCTACAACGCCGGAGAGGGCAACGTCGCGCGCGCGGTCAACCGTGGCGGCACCCTCGACTTCTGGGAGCTTCGGAAGGCCCGCACATTGCCACAGGAGACCAAGGAGTACGTCCCCAAGTTCATCGCGGCCAAGATGATAGCCCAGAACCCCAAGCTCTTCGGGTTCGACGGCCTTGAATACGAGCAGCCCTTCGAGTTCGACGAGGTCGTGGTCAACAAGTCCGTCAGCCTCAAGTCCGTAGCAAAGTGCTGCGGCGTATCCGTGGACGAGGTCAAGGACTTAAACCCCGAACTCATCCGCATGCGCACGCCGCCCAACAACCCCGGCTACACACTGAGAATACCGAAAGGCACAAAGGATACATTCCAGGCCAGTTTCGACGGCGCCGCGCAGGACCCGCCAGAGGAGTTCTATGTTGTAAGGCGTGGCGACACCCTCAAGAAGATAGCGAAGAAGTTCGGTACGAACGTAGCCGACATCAGGGACTTAAACGGCATAACGAAGCTGCATGTCGGACAGCGGCTCGACATACCCGTCCCGGACAACTCGCCCAAGACCGAAGTAGCCGCGAATACAGAAACCTCTGAACCCCCGGCGACCCAAGCTACTTCGGCTACTCAGGCCACAGCGGATGCACCGCAGACGGAGGGCGCCACCGGGAAGCATACGGTCAAGAAAGGCGACACCCTCTTCCGGATAGCAAAGCAGTACAATATGACACCGGCCGAGCTTGCCGGCCTGAACGGCATCACTGCGGAGGCCAAAGTCAAGGCTGGCCAAGTGCTCGTAGTGTCCGCGGACGCACCGGACTCACAGAAGCCTGTTGAGGTTGTCGCATCGAACGACGAAACCCCGGCCCCGGCCAAGGCAAAGACACACCATTACGAGAAGAAGACCTACAAGGTAAAAAGGGGCGACACGGTCTGGACCATCGCACAGAGGTTCGGCGTCACGGTCGAGAGGCTGATGAAGTCCAACTCCATGAGCAGGCGCGCAAGGATTCGCGTGGGACAGAGGCTCGTGATACCAGTCGAAGAGGCGGCATAGGGTTAGCCCTCACCCCTTTATCCCCTCTCCCCAAGGGCGAGGGGAATATAGATTTAAACCGTTCGAAAAAGGCGGCCAACAGGCCGCCTTTTTGTTGATTGATTCCATGTTCCGTATAGAGTAAAATAACGACATGATACTAATCAACTGGAATACCGTCCCGGACGGCACGAAGGTCTGCTACTGCAACGACGTCACCCTGGGCGAGATAAGAAAAGCGATACACGACGGCGCCTCTACGCTTGAGGACATCCAGCGGGATACCTCCGCCTGCACCGGGAACATGTGCGAAGAGAAGAACCCGTCCGGCGGATGCTGCGAGACGGACATACTGAAAATACTTTCCGTCTACGGCAAGGTTTCAAGCGGCGGCGAGTGCAAGTGCTGCAAACAATAAGTCCGACACATGGGTCGACCCCTACATTGAAATAAAAAGGCGGCCATACGGCAGCCTTTTTGTTTTAGCCCGCGCTACTCCCCCCCCTCCCGGCTTCTTTGTCACGGCGGATTCAAGTTTCAAGTGCAACAGGTTAGATGTTCACAGAGTACCTGATTCGGTGTTCTAAAGCCAAGTATTTTTCTTGGTCGGTTGTTCAGTCGTTCCATTACGAAGTCGATTTCTTCGTC
>Ga0334722_10001820_pt1 | contig 25494 bp, 24 predicted proteins | sample C3_bottom_MG_FD_207210 | JGI IMG/M metagenome (GOLD analysis project Ga0334722, IMG submission 207210) | Sediment microbial communities from Yellowstone Lake, YNP, Wyoming, USA - C3_bottom | ecosystem: Environmental > Aquatic > Freshwater > Lake > Sediment | place: USA: Wyoming | collected... | reverse complement strand
ACGGCTGGTGAGGGGCAGGGGTCGCCTTGGGTTCTGAATAGTGCTGCGGCGCCGGGGCTGCGGCGGGCGCTGCCTGTGACGACGCGCCGCCCTTTGCAGAACTCTCCGTAGCAACACATAACTGCGGCGTAGTCGATGCTTCCATCACGTACTTTATGCAGTGGCGTATGGTCGGGTAATCTTTCAGCGACAGGTTTTCCTTCCTGGCGATGCCGTAATGCTCGCGCATGGCGGCGAAGAGTTCGGCCTGCTTGACGGTATCGATGCCGAGGTCGGCTTCCATATCGAGGTCGAGTTCCAGCATATCCTTGGGATAGCCGGTCTTTTCCGCGATCATGTTCAGGATCTCGACCTGAACAGCGTCCTGGCTGAGGCCCCGGGCCGCGGAAGGCTGAGCCGCCGGAGCGGCGGCAGTTTGCGCCGGAGCCGCCTTTACGGCGGCGGGCGCCGCGGCCGGCGCCGAAGCCCCGCCCTTCTCGGTCATCACGTATTTAACGCAATGCCTGATGGTCGGATAATCTTTCAGCGACAGATTTTCCTTTCTGGCGATATTGTAATGCTCGCGTATGGCGGCGAACAGTTCGGCCTGCTTGACGGTGTCTATGCCGAGGTCGGCTTCCATGTCGAGGTCGAATTCAAGCATGTCCTTGGGGTAGCCGGTCTTCTCGGCGATCATATCCAGCACGGTAGTCTTTACGGTTTCCTCGTTCAGGCCGGCGGCCGGCGCCTGGTGAAGGGCCGGCGCGGGCTTCGCTTCGGAATAATGCTGGGCGGCAGGCTGGGCCGCGACCGGGGCCGCGTGGCGGACCGGGGCAGCGGCGGGAGCGGCGGCCATGGCGGGCTCTCTGGCCGGCGTATGGGGCGTTTTCCCCGCGGTCTTTTTATCTTTGATCCGCAAAGTGTTCAGGGTGATTTCCAGCTCGGGATGGTCCTCGCCCGAAATGGCTTTCAGCCAGGCGGTGTGTTTGGCCGCGTCCTCGATCCTGGGTTCGCCTTCTTTATAAACGCGTTCGGTGAACGACATCGCCATATGCGAGCCGAAGCCGGCCGCGAACCTCAGGGCGTACTGCAGGTCGTATTTCCCGCCCTTGGAGAGCGTTATGCCGGAGAGTTCCGGGTCGGCCTCTTTGTAATTGGCTATAGGAGGTATGATGCCGGTGTTCAGCGCGCGTATCGCCACCGCTTCCTCCAGCGAAGCTCCCATGGTGTGCCCGGTGAAGCCTTTGACATTGCTGATGATCACGTCCTTAACGTGCTCGCCGAAAGCTTTCTTAAGCGCCTTGACTTCGGCCGAGGCGCTGCCGCCCCTGGCCGGCGTATAAGTTTCGTGCGACATGAAGAAGGTTTTCCTGGCGAACTGGCTCTTGTCCAGGCCGTAGATATGCTCTATCTTTTTGACGAATCCGGCCATAATGTCGGCCACATGATTGGTGTCCAGCCGGCTTACGTGGTAGGCGCTGTTGGCCGATTCCGTCAGCAGCAGGCGCGCCAGCGGCTTCATGCCCCTGGACTTGACCAGGGTTTCGTCCTCTATCACCATGGCCATCGCGCCGGCTCCGACTATCAGCCCGTCGCGTCTCTTGTCGAAAGGGAGCGCGGCTTCGGCGACTTCCGCCTTTGTGGAGGCCGTGCCTGAGGCCAGGAATCCGGGCATGGTCCATTCCTGCACGATATCGTTGGTTATGTCGTCGGCGGCGATTATCACCACCCGCTTGCACTTGCCGGCCCTCAGCCAGCATTCCGCCGTGTGCACGGCCTGGGTGCTGGAGGCGCACGCGGCGCTTATGTGCATGGCCGGGCCTTTGGCGCCCACCCATTGCGCGAACTGGCTGTCGGCTATCGGGATGACCTTCATCAGGAAGTTCTGGCTGAAGGTGTACATATCTTTTTCCGAGACGGGGCCGGTCTTGGAGAAGTTGGCGTCGACCCACACCCGCAGGGCCTGCTTATCCTCGGGAGAATGTATCTTGCCGATCAGTGAGTCGTACACTTCCCACATGTCGGCCGGGGACTTGCCTTTGTGCTTGTGGTTGAAATAAGCCACGACTTCGGAGATGATCGATTCCATGGTCGGGAAGGCGGAGGCGAAGATCACGCCCGTCTCGCTGGCGAGCGGCTCCGGGAGGGCCCATTTTTCCGGCAGGTAGCTGCCGGTGGTGGTCTTCTTGTAATAGTGTATCAGCGGCAGCCCCGCGTCCTTCAGCGCGAGTACGCCCGCCGCGAGCGACATCTTGAAGGTGGAGTCCAGCGCCTTGGCGATAGTGTTCGGCACGCCGAATTCCTTCTCGATGTCGAACTGGCCGGCGCGGGCCGAGAGCTTTATGGCCTGGTCCACGGAATCGATCTTGGCGATGCTGTGGTTGCCCGTCGGGGATTTGATGACGCGGATGATGTTCTTGTTTATCTGCTTGGCGCGCCAGTCCGCCGGTATCGGCTCTATCATGTTGGTCCCGGCGAGGATCTCGTCGAGGCTATGCTCCCGGAACAGTTTACCCCAGGTGCCCGGGGCGCCGCCGGCAATGCCGGAGACCGCGAGAGGGTTGAAGTTGAACCCGGATCTTTCCGCGAAAGAGGCCTTGTCGGCCGGCAGCGCGGTCCCGCTTTGCCCGCCCGCCGCCGCGGAGCCGCCGCCCTGCTGAAGGGCCCAGTTCCGGTAATACGGGTTAAAGAAGTTCGTGCCGTTCTCGGGGTGTTTCCCATTCCAGTCCAGTTTGAAGCCCAGAGCCATCATGTTGGCCAGCAGGTCGTTCAGCTCGGTGATGCCGCCGCGCTTGGGATGGTTGGAGGACAGGATGGTGATATCTTTTTTATCTTTCAGCGTAGAGGTGGCGAAGGCGCTCAGGACGCGCTTGGGTCCGCACTCTATGAAGGTGCGCACGCCGTCGGCGTACATGCGCTCTAGTTGTTTGATGAATTCCACGGGGCTGGTCATCTGTTTGAGCAGCAGGTCGTAGGTCGCCTGTTTGTCGGCCGGGAAATAATCCGCGGTCACGTTGGACAGGAGTGGTATGGTCCACGGGGACGTGGGGATGGCTTCCAGGAATTTCCTGTACGGCCCGATGGCGGGTTCTATGATGGAAGAATGGAAGGCGTGGGAGACGGCTATCTCCTGCGCCTGCACGCCCAGGGCCGTGAAATGCTCCACGGCTTTTTCAAGGGCTTTGCATTCGCCCGCGATCACGGTCTGAAGCGGACAGTTCTTGTTGGCGGCTATCACGTAGCCGGGTATTTTTTTGAGCTCTTTTTCCACCTTGTCGGCCGGCCAGGCGATAGAGGCCATCTTGCCCGGATCTTTCACTTTTACGCTGGACATCTCTTTAGCCCGGCTGGTAACGGCCCTCAGACCGTTCTCCAAGGTGAATACTCCAGCCGCGGTGGCGGCGGCATATTCGCCGAGGCTGTGGCCTATGACCATGTCCGGTTTCACCCCGAACGAGATCAGCAGGCGGAACATGGCCATGTCGGCGGTCATCATGGCCGGCTGGGTCATCTGGGTCTGCTTGATGGCGGCTTCGCGCTTCTCAAGCTCCTCTTTGGATTCGCCGGGCTTGGACCAGAGCGTGCCGGTCAGGGTCACGCCTATCATCTTTTCGAGGATCCGGTCGGCCTCGTTGAAAGTTTCCTGCACCACGTCGTACTTGGCGGCCAGGTCGCGCATCATGTCCACGTACTGGGAACCTTGTCCGGGGAACAGGAAGCCTATCTTGGCGTCATGGTGCTTGCGCTTGAAGGTGTAAACGCCCTTCAGCCTGAAATTGAGCGGCGGCTCGTCCCAGGTCTCGGCCTTCGCGCTAGAGTTAAGGAACGCTATTTTCTCGCGCAGGTCGGCCGGGGTCTTGGCGACTATCGATACCCCCCACTCTTTCTGGGGTTTGGCGTTCATGGCCTGGGCGAAAAGCGCCATCGGGTAGGTGTCGGGCAGGGACATGGAGGCGGAAAAGGCCGCGGCTTCTTCCATGACGGCCTTGGGCGTGGCCGCGGTAAAAGTAACGGCTTCGCCCTGGAGCCCGGAGAAGGGCGTTTTGGGGTTTTCTTTGACTTCAACGGCGGCCGCGGGAGCGGAAGAAACCGAGTGGGCTTCACCCTTGAGCGCGCCGGGCTGGTCCTTTCCGGTGTATTCTTCCATGGTCACGTGGAAGTTGGCCCCGCCGAAACCGAAGGACGAGACATTGGCCCTTCTGATACCGGTCTTTTCCCAGGGTTCCGTCTTGTCTATAACCCTGAAAAGGTTCAGGTCTATGCCGGGGTTGGGGGTCTTGTAATTTATGGACTGCGGATAGGTCTTGTGGTGCATCGCCAGGGCGGTCTTAACCACGCTGACGGCTCCGGCGGCGGCCTTGGCGTGGCCTATCTGCGATTTTATCGAGGTGATGCCGAGCTTGTTGCCGGGCTTTATGTGAGGCCCGAAGATATCCTGCAGCGCGCCGACTTCAGCGGCGTCTCCGACCTTGGTGGCCGTACCGTGGGCTTCCACGAAATCCACATCTCCCGGCCCGTAATTCACCTGGGCGAAAGCGTTCTCGATGGCGTATTTCTGGCCCTTGGGGTTCGGGGCGGTGATGCCTTTGCCCTTGCCGTCGGAAGACGCGCCCACGGAATTTACCAGGGCGTATATCTTGTCCCCGTCGCGTTCCGCGTCGGAGCGGCGTTTGAGTATGTAAACCGCCACGGCCTCGGCCATGACGAAACCGTTGGCCCGGGTGTCGAAGGAGTATGAGCCGTCGGCGGAGAGGGCGCCTATCTTGCAGAACTTCACGAAAGCCGGGGCGGACATCATTTCGTCCGCGCCGCCGGCCACGGCCATGTCTATCTTGCCGGTCCTGAGGGCCATCACGGCGTAATCGAGCGCCGCCATAGAGGAGGCGCAGGCCGCGTCCATGGTCATATTGGGGCCGTTGAGGTTGAAAACGTTGGCGATCCTGCCGGCGGTGACGTTGGAAAGCTCGCCGGGCATGGTGTCTTCGGTGATCTTCAGGATGTTCTCGTCTATCTGGCCTTCATACTCGGCCAAAAGGGCTTTCTGTTGGGCGGGCGTTAATTTCGCGTAGACGTCGGTCTTCTTCAGCAGGTCCTCGTTGTAAAACTTGTAAACGCGCAGGTCGGTCAGTTCCTTGCGCATGGCGCCCATGGCGTTGCCTATAACGCAGGCGGCTTTCCTGGGGTCGAAGGCCTTCTTGTCGTAGCCGGAGTCCTCGAAGGCCATGCGGACGGCTTCTATGGTCATCTGCTGCAGACGGGAGATCTGGGCGGCCGTCTGGGGCGGTATCTTGTACTTTATGGGGTCGAAGGTGAAGTCCTTGATGAACCCGCCTATCTTGGAATAGGTCTTATCGGCGGCTTTATGGTCTTCGGAGTAATAGAGGCGCCAGTCCCAGCGGTCCTTGGGGACCTCGCTGATGCAGTTTTTGCCGGAAGTGACGTTCTTCCAAAATTGGTCTTTATTGGCTGCGTCCGGGGCTATTATACCAAGCCCTACTATCGCTATTTGCTCATTGTTCATCTTAAGTTACCTCGTTCGTGGATTGTTAGTGATGAAAAAGTAAGGAAATCTGATCGCTGGTCAGTTGGTGGTGGTGGTCACATACATCAATTGTATTAAAAAAGAGGCAGGCGATACAATACCGGCGGCCGGCCGGTGAGCCCGGTATCCGGCCGGTTAAATGAATCTTTTTAATATAAATAGGGGTCAGCGCTTTTCTTTACCCCGCAGCAGGTAAACGACCCCTTTCCGGGAAGAGAGCGGCGTGTCATATTCCTGTTCGTCCATGGTGTCCAGGTCCGCCCGCCGGCCGAACGAGATCATGGCTTTGTACGGGGTCATCCTCTGCCAGTCCCACTCGTCTATAAGTTTGAGGGGTTTCATGGTCTTGAGGTAGGCTATGTTCTTCTCATAATTGAACCAGGCTTCGTAATCGAAGCCGTTGACTATCTCTCCCGGCGCAAGGCCGTGCCCGGGCTTTAAGGCCAGGTCCCACTTGGCCCGGTTCCACTGCAGATAGTCCTTTACCCCCGCCCAGCTTACCGCCGCCATCAGGGCCAGCGCCAGCACGGCCGCCGGCCTGGAGAATTTCCGGTCCTTTGCCGCGAAGACAGCGGCCAGAATGAACCAGGGCAGGAGGGTAAGCAGATAGCGGTCGAAGAACTTTGTGTTCGTAAGAGATATCCCCAGGTGGATAACCGCGCTGAGGAAGACGAACCTGACGGCCGCGTCCCCCTTTTTCAGGGAGAGACCCGAGGCGTACAGGAGCATGGCGGAGGCAAAGGCCGACAGGGCCGTAAGCGCGTACCAGAAATACCGGTTCGAAAAGAAGGATGAAGGCTTGAACCCGGCCCCGCCCAGCGTCAGAACGCCCAGGCCGGTCCTGTTGAGCGTGTTTTCGAGATAAGGCAGGGGACCGTTCATGAATATGAAGCCGGCCAGAACGGCCAGGCTTAACCAGGCCCAGCCGTTCCACGGCCCGCCGGTAGAGGGCGCGCCGACAGCTGATGTCCCGCCCCTTTTTTTGTGCGCCCGGACCTTATCCGCGGCGGGTCCGCGGAAACAGCAGGCTCCGGCGGCCAGCGGGAACAGGACCAGCCCGGTTTCCAGCATGACCGCAAAAAGCCTGTACACGGTGTTAGAGGCGAAAAGGCCGGGGCTGGTGACGTATTTGAGGGTAGCCGGGAACGCGTAGGAAGCCCAGAGAGGTCCGTGCACGTATTTTAGCCAGAGAGCGTAGCCCGCTATAGCGGCAAGCGGAGCCAGCCAGATCATTATCGTTCCTTTCAGGTTCAGCCGTTTTTCCCGGGCCAGTATCAGGGTGTAAGCCAGGGGCAGGGCTATACCGAGCTGCCGCGTGAGGTATGCGGCGGCGGCGCAAAGCCCGGCGCAGACCAGGGCGGCCGGCCTGGCGGTCTTCAAATGCCGGATATAAAAATAAGACGACAAGACCATCCAGAAGAGGTAGGTTATGTCCGTCATGAAAGAATTGGCCAGTACAAGGAAGATCGGATTCAGGGCCAGGACCAGCGCCGCGAGGGTCCTGTCGAAAGGCCGGATCTCCAGTTCTTCCAGTATCTTTACGAAGACAAAGATCGTCCCGGCGGCCGCGGTAATGGTGTAGGCCGCGAGTACCGTGAAACTGAAACCGAACAGCCTGGCGAACAAAGCTCCGCCCAGCAGGTGCGTCAACTGCGTGGCCGCGGCCCAGTCGCACAGGACTATACGCCCCTGTTCAAGCAGGTTCTTCACGCCGATAGCGTAGGCCCAATCGTCGTTCAGCGGGAAATCATAGAGCCATGGCGCCAGTGTGAGGCAGAAAATAACGAATATCGCCGGCGCGGTCAATCCCGCCCTTGCGGTCCAGGCAAAGGCCGGATGGTTCAGGCCCGGCCAATGATCCCGAGCCGGGCGCCAAAAGGGGCGTTCAGGCTCATTGACCTTGGTCACAGTTCCCATGCTGTCCGGTTTTTGTCTTTTCACGTCGGCCTCATGCTGTTTATTTTACCAATTCACCGCCCTGATTAGATCTTTTTATTCCAGTACGCCGATTTCGCGCGGTTGTGAGGCCCGTCCGTTTTATATAATATATATCCTCAAAGCATTCGGCGGAGGCTAGATGAAAGTTAAATTCTGGGGCGCCAGGGGCAGCATCCCCGTTTCGGGCCGGCACTATTTAAAATACGGCGGCAGCACCACCTGCGTGGAGGTCCGTTCTAAAAAGGACGACCTGATAATAATCGACGCCGGTTCCGGCATCCGCCTCCTGGGCAAAGAGCTCTTGAAAAACTCGCATAACCTTTTTACCATGCTTTTCACCCACGCCCACTGGGACCATGTGCTGGGCTTTCCGTTCTTCGCCCCGATCTACAACAAGAAGACCCGCATACACATAATGGGCTGTTCCTTTTCTTCCGACCCGGTCCGGGAGATCATAGCCAAGACCATGCAGCCGCCCGGTTTTCCCGTAAAATTCGAGGAGATCTCCGCCCGGTTCGAATTCGATTCTTTTTGCTCCAGCGGCTGCGAGATATACGGGATACAGGTGCTGCCGATAGAGCTCAGCCATCCCAATAACGGTCTGGGCTACAAATTCTCCGAATCCGGCAAGACGTTCGTTTTTCTGACCGACAATGAGCTCGGGTTCGTCCATCCCGGCGGCAGGACCCCGGACGAATATCTTGCGTTCGCGCGCGGCTCCGACCTGCTGGTGCACGACGCCGACTACACGGACGAAGAGTATCCGCGGCGCAGGACCTGGGGACATTCGACCTGGGAGCAGGCGCTTGACCTGGCCCTCAAGGCCGAGGTCGGCGCGCTGGGCCTGTACCATCATAACCAGGACCGTTATGACGCGGAAATAGACATGATAGTGCTGGAGTGCACGCGCCGGATCCGCAAAGCCGGCTCGCGGCTCAAGTGTTTCGCCGTTAGAGAGGGCCAGGAACTCCGGTTCTAATAAGGGCTCGTTAAAGAATAACTGACGCATTTGGAGGCCCATATTTGAGCCGGATGCAAGGCGCGACGAACGAGCATACCGGCGGTCTGTGAGCGAGGAGCAACGCGGCAGCCGGCTCAAAGATGGTCCTCCCCCGGGGGGCTGAGCCGCTTTTGGGCTGCGCCTTTGCGGCATTCCGCTAAAGTACATATAGTACATGGCGCTCCATGCCGCTTCGGCTCGCTCCAAAATCAGCTCAGCCAAATGCGTCAGTTATTCTTTAACGAGCCCTACAAGGTGACCATATGAGATCAAACATCTACTCCGCACTCTGGACCGACCCGGCCTTTTATATGGCCGCGGGCGTGTTCGCGCTCGCGCTGTTCCTTCTGGTCTTTTCCATAAGGAAATACCTGGAGATAAAGAACGCTTCCGATTTTGAAGAACCCGGCGCCGAAGCGGAAGAAGTCCAGGGCGAACTGCCCTTGGCGGCGGCGGAAGCCGCCGAAACCGCCGAAACACCGTCGGCCGCGGTCTCCGCGACCGACGATCTGGACAAGACGCTGGTGGCAAGCCCGGAACCTTTCAGCCCTCCCGCCGAGGTGTCCCGGCCGGACCCCGCCCCGGCGTCCGAGACCGTGCAGCCGCACGCCTCCTCCAAGGCCGAAGAATTCGTAAAAGGACTTTACCAGAACATCTCGAGCCTGGATGAAAGGATGAAGAATATCGAGGCGGCTTTCTCGAAAAAGAGCGTGAACCGGGATTTTGCGGTCACGTTCCTGGAAGATATCATCTCGGATTATGATTCCCTCGATAAGGACAAAATAAAGGCCCGCATAGAATACCTGGTGTCCGACCTGAAAAAATAGTGAAGAAAAAAGCGCTGCCCCTTTTCCTGCTGTTCGCGTTTTCCGGCGCGGGCGTAGCCCGCGCGGGCCTGTTCCCGGCGCGGTCTTTTACCGACGACGCGCGCGGCACCACGGCCGCCTCTTTCCTTAAATCCCCGGCTTCGGCGCGGCTTTCCGCGCTCGGTTTCGGCGCCGCCGCGCTCATGGCGCCGGACGCCTTTTTTTACAATCCGGCCGGCACCGCTTATATTCCGCGCGGCGCGTCCTCCGTCCTGCTGGGTTATGAAAGCCTGCTGGAGGGGTCGGGCCGCACGGCCGTCGCCGGTCTGAAAGGCCTTGCGCACGGCACGGTGGGGCTCGGCGCTCTTTACCGATATGAGACGGACCTTAAAAAATACGACATTTACGGAGAGTCCTCCGGTAATTTTGAAGCGTATGACGCGGCTTTCATCGGCTCGTACGCGGCGAGGCTGGAAAGCCTGGACCTGGGGCTGGCCGTCAAATATATACGCTCAAAACTTTATGACCGCTCCGCCGGCGCGGCCGCGCTGGACGCGGGCGTTGTGATAAAAGGCAGCGCGCGCAGCGGTACGGACCTCGCCTTTTTCGCGCGTAATTTCGGTCCGCGCCAGAAACTCGGTTCCGAGTCCGCGCCGCTGCCTTTCGAATTCGGCGGCGGTCTGAACTGGCGCCTCATACCGAAACTCGGTTTCTTTATAGACGGACGCCTGCCCGTGGATCATTCGGCCTATCTTATTTTAGGCGGCGAGTTAGCCATCCCGTTCGCCTCCGCGCCGGAAGCGTCCGGCGCCGGGTCCGATCACCCCGCTCCCCGCTCTGGTCTGTTCCTGCGCTCCGGCCTGAATTTTAAGAACAACGACGATCTGGGCCTGCTGGGCGCGTTTTCCGCCGGTTTCGGCGTCAAACTTTCAGGCGCGGTGTTCGACTACGCCTTCGTGCCCTATGGCGATCTCGGCGTCACGCACCGGTTCACGCTCGGCTGGGGCTTCGGGGCTTCCGTTTCTACCCCGTCCGCGGCCGGCGTCCCAGGCTTCACCTCGCGGAAAGAAAAACTTTCCGTCGCCGTGGCCCTTTTTACGCCCGGAGAAGGCGTATCCGAAAGCCTGGCCCGGCAGGTCTCGGACCTGCTTGAAGCCGAGCTTATAAAGACGGATGTTTTTAGCGTGGTCGAGCGGACAAAAATGGATTTTATACTCGCCGAGAAGAAGGTGGATTATTCGGGTCTTTCGCCGAAAGAAGGGGCCGAGAGCCTGGCACGCCTTGTGGGCGCCCGCGCCGCGCTGTTCGGCGGGGTGGACAAGGGCGAGGCGGGTTATCTTATAACCCTGAACCTTGCGGATTCGGTTACCGGTGAACTGCTGGCCGCCGACAGCATTCTCGTGGAACAGGACTACCTTTTAAAGCAGGCCGCCAGGGAACTGGCGGCGTCACTTGCTTCCCGCTGACATATTTTGCACGGATCGTTTTTCTTCAGCTTCCCGCCGCAGGGTTTCCAGCCGCCATTTGTTCTTTTCCGTGGGGTCCAGCCCCGCCGCCTTTTCCGCGTGCGCGGCCGCGGCTTCCATATCCCCGGTACTTTCAAAAAGTTCGGAGAGGCGCTCATGACAGGCGGTGTTGGAGGGATCGCGCTTAAGAACTTCCCTCAGTCCGGCTATCTCGTCGGCCAGCCCCTGTTTCAGCAGCCCGGCTTCGGCTTTATAGCCCCTCTCTTTGATCATTATGAAAATACAGGCGGCGGCCAGCATTAAGAGCTGCAGATAAACGAAAGCGCGGGGAAAGACGAAGGAAGCGACTATATTCCCCAGGTAGGAGAAGATGAATATGAGGGAGGTCCAGATAAAGGTATGGCCGCTGTAAGTCTCGCCCAGCAGATATTTTTTCCAGCGCCTTTCCAGCGCCCAGGTAAAAGCGCCCGTCAGGACCAGCGAAAAGACCAGGAAGTAAATTATCAGGAAGAGCATCGCTTCTTTAGTTCCGCTTTTATCAGCCCGAGCATTTCGGCGTGGATCCTGCCGTTGGTGGCCAGGGTCCTGGCTCCGTATTCGCCGACGCCCTTCCAGGGTCTGCCGGAAAAATCGGTCACTTTGCCCCCCGCTTCTTCGACTATCAGCGAGCCGGCCGCCACGTCCCAGGGCTTCAGTCCGAATTCCCAGTAGCCGTCGGTACGTCCGGCGGCGAGCCAGCACAGGTCCAGAGAGGCCGCCCCCATCCTTCTGACGTCATGCGAAATGCGCATGAATTTCGAGAAAAAGGAACAGTAGAAATCCGCCTTTTCGGCCCGGTCATAAGGGAATCCGGTGACCAGCAGGGAACGTGAGAGTTCCCGCGCCGCGGAAACCCCGATGCGCCGGCCGTTCATGAACGCCCCCCTGCCCCGCTCTGCCAGGAAAAGTTCTTTCCTGAAAGGGTCAAAGACGCCGCCCGCCGTCACCCGGCCCCCCGTCATGAAGCCGATGGAAACGGCGGCTACGGGGAAGGTATGGGCATAATTGGTGGTGCCGTCCAGCGGGTCTATGATCCAGAGCGGCCCCCGCGCTTTTTCCGCGCGGGGCCCGGCCAAAGCGCGGGGCGAGCCTCGCCGGGCTAAAGCTGAGTCCAAGCCCGCCTCTTCGGCGAGGATGGCGTGCCCGGGGAAAGCCTTTTTTATGATCGCCGCGACTTTTTGCTGGGCTCTCAGGTCGGCTTCGGTCAGGAGGTTGGCCCTGCCTTTAAGTTCGTAGGTGACCCGCCCGAAACAGTTCCGGAGCACGGCGCCGCCGGCCAATAAGGCCCGTTCAAGTGTTTTTATTTCCCGCATAAAAAGTTCCCATGGCCAGTTCCGCCGCGGCATGTTCAGCCGGCCGCTTGAGGGTGATGAAAACGAGGCTTGCCCCGCCTGGAAAAAGTGCGGGGGCCGCAAGCAGCCTGCTTCGTGCCAGCGCAATGAATCTTTTCCGAAAAAAAACGTTCTGCATCAGGCCCCCGGCGAGCGCCACCCTGAGCGGTCCCGGGTGCTGGCCAAGGCACGCTTCGACAGCCGCCGTCAGCAGGTCCGAAAGGTGCTCATGAGCTTCGCGGATGATCTTTACGGCGATCGGGTGTCCGTTCTCCGCCTTCCGCACGGCTTTGGCGGCGTAGGCCGCCCTGGCGCGGCGATCCAGCCGCTTTTTATCCGTCTTTATCTTCTTGAGGAATCTGGTGCCTATCCAAAGGCCCGAACCCGGATCGCCTCCGGCGTGGCCGTGCCCGCCTATCTTCTCGAAACTGCCGCCTGGGCGCTTAAGGAAGACCACCGAGCCGGTCCCGGCGATAAGCAGGATCCCGCTGCCGGAACCATGCGCGGCGAGGTAGGCGGCCTGCGCGTCCGAGATAACGTCCAGCAAATTGACCCGGTCTTTCAGTTTTTTCAGGAGGAAGGGTTTTTTCCACTTTTTGGTCATGGCTCCGCGCGTGGCTATTACCACGGGTACGTGGGGTTCGAGCCTCCACTCGGAAACCGTCCTGATGATGAGGTCCGGCAGGTGTTTCAGGTGGGAAGTGGGATGCACGACCCTCTTCAGCTCCGAGCCGCGGCCGTCCATCAGCACTATCCTGGTGCGCGTGCCGCCCCTGTCGATCCCTACCGCCAGGCGCGGTTTTTTGGTGGTTTTCGCCATATCTCCCCGTCCCCCTTCTGTTGACGGGGGCAACCCGATAATGATAGCATATGCCCAGAGACGCTTTGAAGCAGTCCCCCTATGATAAGACAGGAAGAAGTTCACCTAGCCGCAATACTCCGTAACGATTATGTGTTTTTCCTGAAAGGGAAACCCTCCAAAGAGGAAGTGGTTAAATTCCTTACGGACGGCCTGTACCCTCAGGTTAAAGATTTTGTGACCGCCGGCGCCCTTTACGCTAAGGTCACGGAAGTGGAAAAGCTGAACAATGTCCTGGAAACCGGCTTTTATATCCCCCACGCCAAACTGTCCGAAATAGCCGGCTTTCACGCCGCCCTGGCCGTTATCCCGGAGGGTTTCGACGACGCCAAATCGGGCATCACGGTCAAAGCCGCCCTGCTCCTTCTTACTCCGAACCGGCCCATTTTCTTCCAGCAGCACCTGAATATGCTCTCCAAACTCTCCCGCCTCTTCCGTGCCCCCTTCATCGAATCCATTGCCGCCATGACCACCGGCGCCCAGGTCCGCGAAGCCATCGGAAAAGCGGAATAGGTCCACGATCCCCTCATTTAACTCCGCCGCAGTCCCAAAACCTTCATTTAATATATATAATTGATATCTGTACCATGAATCCACCTGCTCCACGCTGTAAACAGGTCCTGATACTCAGCACGGCCATGCTGAGCTTCATCTCTTTCTGGAAGGCGGCTTCCGTGGTCCTTTGCGACATGGGGTCCAGCGCTTACTACGCCGGCGGCATAGCCATGAACGCCTTCGGTCCTTCCTTTCCCTGGTACGTGATGGCGGTCATGATCTTCTCCGGCCTGATGCTCATGGTCTATGTGGAATCCTGCGCCATGTTCGTACGGGGCGGGGTTTATAAGGTGGTCAACGAGGCCATGGGCCATTCCATGGCCAAAGTTTCGGTTTCAGCCCTGATGTTCGACTATATGGTGACCGGCCCGGTCAGTTCGGTCGCCGCCGGCCTCTATGTCTCGAGCCTCCTTTATAATGTGCTGCCGCTCATGCATATCAACTGGCATATCCCGCACAAACTTTTCGCCGTCTTTTTCGCCGTGATCGTAACGGTATTTTTCTGGAGAGAAAATATAAAGGGCGTGGAGGAATCCAGCGATAAAAATTTCAAGATCATGGGCTTTGTTACCGTTGTCGGCGCGGTGCTTATAGTCTGGTCGCTGGCAACGGTATATGTCAGGGGCTTCAAACTGCCTCCCTTCGAATTGAAATTCACGCCGGAATCCCTCGGCTGGATGGTTAACTTCCCATATCTGCAGACCATAGGCCTGGTCGGCGTCTTCATGGCTTTCGGTCATTCCATCCTGGCGCTGAGCGGCCTTGAAACTCTGGCCCAGGTCTACCGGGAGATAGAGGACCCGAAAATACATAATTTAAAAAAGGCGGCTTTTACCGTATTTCTTTTCAGCGTCATATTTACCGGCGGCTTGACTTTCCTGTCCTCTTCTATTATCCCCCCGGACCTTATCGGGACCAAATACCTGGACAATCTGCTTAGCGGTCTTGCGCTGGAACTTTCGGGACCTTACTGGGCCAGACTTATACTTCAGTGCTTCGTGGTCGCTTCCGGCAGCCTCATGCTGGTGGGTGCGGTGAATACTTCGCTGGTCGGCTCCAACGGCGTGCTTAACCGCGTGGCCGAGGACGGCATCCTGCATGACTGGTTCCGGCATCTGCATAAAAAATACGGCACCACCTACCGTATGATAAATCTGGTGGCCATAACCCAGATAATCATCATTATTCTCTCCGGCGGGGACATATATCTTCTGGGCGAAGCCTACGCCTTCGGCGTCCTCTGGAGCCTGGTCTTTAAAACTCTTTCCATGATAATACTGCGTTTCAAGCCGGATATGCCCAGGGACTGGATGTTCCCGGTCAATATAAAGGTCGGCAAAGTCCAATTCCCTATCGGCATGTGCGTTGCCTTCATGTTCATTCTGACGGCCAGCGTGGTGAACCTGTTCACCAAAAAGGTCGCCACGATCTCCGGCATCGCCTTCACCATCGTCTTTTTCGCCGTCTTCCAGATCTCCGAGATCCTGAACCGGAAAAAGGCGCAGCTTTACGCCCAGAACGAGGACTCCGAAGAGAAGCTGAATATGCGCAGGGAAAACGATATCAGTACCATCCTGCCCGAATTGGATAAGCCGAAGAAGATCCTCATCCCGGTAAGGAACCCGATGAATCTTGTGCACCTGAAGCAGGTCCTTGAGACAGCCGACGATGAGACTACGGATATTATCGTGCTGGCCGTGAAGATCTCAAAGGGCATACAGCTGGAGGGCGAGACCTGCGGCATCACGCCGGAAGACAAAGACCTCTTCCGCTCCGTGGTCCTGCTCGCCGAAAAATACGGCAAGACGGTGAAACCCATGCTGGTCTTCTCCAACGACCCGTTCTACTCGATAGCCCAGGTGGCCCAGGCCGCCGGCGCTGAAGAGATAGTTATGGGCGTTTCGGGCACGGTTGGCGCGGAGGTTCAGCTCGAGCGTCTGTTCATGGCCTGGGGCATGCTGAAAAAGACGGAAACGGACCGCCAGGTAACGGCCAAAGTGGTCTGGGAAGGCCGCCAGCTTTCGTTCAAGCTTTCATAAGGGGTCGAATTTATGGCTATAAGACGGATCTGCAAATACGGCGAGAAAGTGCTCGAGAAAAAGACCCGCAAGGTCACGGCTAAGGAATTTAAAAAGGACCTGTCGGATATTATAAAAGATATGTTCGACACCATGGAATCGGTGGGCGGTTTAGGCCTGGCCGCCAACCAGATAGGCCTGGACCTGAGCCTGGCAGTCGTCAAGATAAAGAAAGAAAAAGAGGAGGAGGAACCCCTCCGCATAGTCCTTATCAATCCGGAACTGGCCGAGAAGTCGGGCTCCATGACGGAAGAAGAAGGCTGCCTTTCATTCCCCGGCCTGTTCGCCAGGGTTAAGCGTTTTTCCAAGGTCAAGGTCCGCGCGCTTAACGAGAAGGGCCTGCCGATAGAGATCAACGCCGAGGGGCTTTTTTCCAAAGCGCTCCAGCACGAGCTTGACCACCTGGAAGGCGTGGTGTTCGTGGACCGCCTGCCGTTCCTTACCCGCATGAAGCTCAAGCCCCTGCTGATGAAGCTCAAGCGCCAGTGGAAAAAAATAGACGAGAGCAAGCTTAAGCCGGCGAAAAGCGCCGAGTGACCGCGCGCCGCGGACCGCATTTAAAATGGATAGACTTAAGATAGTTTTTCTCGGCACGCCGGAAATAGCCTGCCCTTTCCTCGCCCGCATAGCCGCGGACGGCCATTCTGTCCGCGGCGTGGTTTCGCAGCCGGACCGGCTCCAGGGCCGGGGTATGAAGCTCTGCTGCCCTCCCGTTAAGAACAGGGCCGGCGAACTGGCGCTGCAGGTCTTCCAGCCCCGCACCCGTGAGGACCTCTCTTCCGCTTTAGCGGAGATAGAACCCGACCTCGGTGTGGCGGTCGCCTACGGCCGGCTGATAGATAAAGCGGCCCTGGCCATTCCCAGGCTGGGGTTCATCAATGTGCATTTTTCTCTTCTGCCCAAATACCGCGGCGCCGCGCCGGTGCAGCGGGCTTTGATGAACGGCGAGACCGTAAGCGGCGTCACCGTGTTCTGGCTGGACGAAGGCATGGATACCGGCCCGGTGTACGCTTCCCGGGAGGTTCCGATCGGCCCGGACGACTACGCGCCGGAGCTTTTCAGGAAAGCTTCGGAGGCCGGCGTGGAACTTCTCAGCGAATGCCTCGCCGCAATAGCGGCGGGGCGGATAATAAAGACCCCGCAGACCGGCGGCGCCACGCTCGCGTCCAAAATACTCCCGGCGGATACCACGCTTGACTTTAACGGTCCCGCCTTGGCCGCCCGCAACCTGGCGCGCGGCCTGGCCTGCGGACCCCGCGCGAGGTTCAGGATACAGGTGAACGGCCGTCCCGTTTCGGTCCAGGTGCTCAGGTGCTCGGTGCGCGGTTCCGGGCGGTCCGCGAAGCCCGGCGTGATCACCGCGATTGAAAAGGAAAAAGGCTTTTATATACAATGTAACGACGGAGAGTTGCTGATCGAAGAGGTCCAGCCGGAGGGCAAAAAACCCATGAAGGCCCCGGATTTCTTTAACGGCGCCCGTCTCAAACCGGGGGACACGGTCCTGTAGCGGCAAGGCCGCGGTCCGTTTTCAGCCATGGAGGAGAAGTCGTGAGCATAAAAGAATTTTTTACCAGACATTTTTCCAACACCGAAGAATCTTTCGTTAACCCGAGTTTTATACTGAAGATCGCGGGCGTGGCGCTGTCGCTTTTCTTCCTGACCTTTTTCCTGTTCTCCTGGACCATGGACACCGTCGTCCACAGCCGCAAGGAAGTTATCGTGCCGGACATCCAGGGCAAGTCGGCCGCCAACGCCCTCCAGCTTATAAGCGAGGGCGCCCTGGCCATGAAGATCGACGGCTACGAGTTCAACGACTCCGTTCCCATCGGCACCGTGCTCAGGCAGGCCCCCTCCGCCGGCACCACCGTCAGGGAAGGAAAGATCGTGAAAGTGGTTTTCAGCCAGGGCGGAGAGTCGGTGTTCACGCCCAACCTTATAGGCCTGCCGCTCCGGAACGCCGAGCTCCTTCTCCGCCAGCGCCAGCTCCTGCTCGGCGAGGTCAGCGAATCTTATTCGCTGAAGGCGGAAAAGGGCACGGTCCTGTCGCAGGAGCCCAAGTCCGAGATGAGCGTTTCCAAGAACACGATGGTGCAAGTGGTGGTGGCGGCCGGCATACCGCCGGCGGGCATAGTGCTGATGCCGGACTTCAGGCAGAAGAAGATAGAAGAGACCTACCAGTGGGCGTCCGACAACAAGGTGGAAATAAAGACCATCGAGGACTCCGGTTCCCTTTTCCCCGGCGGCACGGTCATAGACCAGGTGCCCGCGGCCGATTCGGTGGTTTCGGCCGAATCGCCCGTCACTCTCACGGTCAGCGCGCGCAAAGCTTCGGCCGGGCAGGAAGATAAAGAGTACCACGTGCGTTATAACGTGTCGCAGGGCGGTTCCAGGTGGCAGATCCGTATCGTGGCCGTGAGCAAGCAGGGTGACCGGGAGATCTTCAACGGCCTCAGGGAGCCCGGCTCTACGATAGATATCGCCATACCGTACAGCGGCGTGGACAAGGTGCGCATATTTGCCAACGGTATTCTGGTGCAGGAACAGGAACTGAAGTAAATTTTCCAAGGGGTTGGGAATGTATAAAAAAAGAAGCATACCGGCGCCCTGCGGGCGTCCGGGCATAGTCCCTTCGGTGCTTTCGGCCGATTTTACCTGTCTTAAAAAAAGCATGCGCGGACTTGAACGCGGGGCCGCCTGGGTCCAGCTCGACGTGATGGACGGACATTTTGTGCCGAACCTCAGCTTCGGCCCGCATGTCGCCAAAGGTCTCGGAGCCGCGACCAGGCTGGCGCTGGACGCGCACCTTATGGTGGAACGTCCGGACCTGTTCATAAAGCCCTTCGCCGACGCCGGCGTAAGCCTTATAACCGTGCACGAAGAAGCCGGGGCCGATATCGGCGCCTGCCTCAAGCGGATAAGATCCCTTGGCCTGAGCTGCGGCCTCGCCCTGCGGCCCAAAACCCCCCTTTCCCGCGCTTTAAAATATCTCAAGCAGCTTGACCTGCTCCTGCTGATGACGGTGGAACCCGGTTTCGGCGGCCAGGATTTCATGAGCGGCCTTCTGCCCAAGATCGCCGCCGCCCGCCGCGCCATAGAAGGAAGCGGAAGGCCGGTATGGCTGCAGGTGGACGGGGGCATAAACGAGCGGACCGCTCCGTCGGCGGTGCGCGCGGGGGCCGACTCACTGGTCATGGGCAGCGCGGTTTTTTCCAAGGCCGATCCGGCCGGTTTTGTTCGGAAGCTGAGCATGCGGCTTAACGGGCTGTAACGGGAGAATTTTTTATGTCCAAGAAAATACTGATCGTCGAGGACGAGGACCTTATAGCCAAGGTCCTCTGTATGCGCCTGGAGGGTCTGGGCTATAAGGTCTTCACCGCCTCCGACGGGGAAGAGGGGCTTGAGACGGCCAAAAAGGAAAAGCCGGACCTGGCTATCCTGGATATCGGCCTGCCGAGGATAGACGGCAACACCCTCTGCGAGCTTATCAAATCCGAACCGGACACCAGGAACACCAGGATCATCATGCTCACCGGTAAGAAACTGGTGGGCGACATGGAAGTCGCTTTCAAGTCCGGGGCCGAAATTTACGTGAACAAGCCTTACGAGTGGTCGCGCCTCCTGGGCCACATAAAGAAACTTCTGAACGAGCCGGAGTAACGATGCCTGTCTATTTAATAACCTACACGGTCCTGTTCTGGGTTCCGGCGCTGGTGCTCGGCATTGTCCTTTTTAAAACGCTGACGCCGCCGCTCAAAAGGTCTTTTTGGGCCGCCGTATTCCTGATAGCCCTGACCACGACCGTGATGGAATACGTCTACCTCTGGTTCGATGTCTGGTCTTTTTCCCAAAAAACGGATAAACTGCTGGGCATCTGGTTCGGGCCCGCGCCGATAGAAGAATTCGTTTTCTGGTATGGCGCCCCGCCTTTCTGCCTGGCCGTGTACCTGTCTTACTGCCGGATCTTCGGAGGTAAAAATGCCTGAAGAAAATAAGGAAAACCCCTATATAAGCGAGGAAGACCGCAAAAGAAGGGAAGGTCAGAAAAAGTGGCCGGCCACCGTGATATTGGCCGCGCCGTTCTTCTTCATTCTGGTGCCGCTGTGGAAAGCGGCGAAGGAAAGAGTGAACTGGCCGGCGGCTATAGCCATGATATTCACTTTCGAGGCCCTCATGCTCGGGGCCGAGTATTTTTCCGTTTCACGCGGTCACTGGGTCTGGAATCCGAACCGCACCATTGGCCCTACCGTCTTCGGTATCCCCATAGAAGAACCGCTGCTGTATTACTGGTTCCCGCCTCTTTTTATGGTCGTCCTTATGCACGCGCTGGACAAATATGTGTTCGGGAAAAAGGAAAATCGAGAAGGGTAGGGAGCTCTATGCATTCCGCGGACGTTATCGGGAAAGATTATCTTAAAAAACAGGCCCTATTCGTCGGTCTTGCCGACCTGGCCACCGCCCTCTTTATCCATTTAAACCCGGAGTGGCCGGTCGACGGGAGGCTCGCCCCGATCCTGGCCGCCGCCTCGGTCCCGTATTTTATTTTTTTCATGCTCTTCGATCGCTGCGGCGAATGTCTGCATAAGGCCATAATGGCGTTAAGCCTGGTGGGGGTCGCGGCCCTGGGTTTCGTGACGCACATGACCGGGGGCATAGTTTCCCCGCTGACATGTTTTTATTTCGCGCTGCTGGTGTCGGAGGTGGGTTACGGCGTCGCCTCCCCGCTGACCATGTACGCGTCGGTAGTGAGCTATCTGTGCGTGGTCCTGGGGGAAGCCTTTGGTTTTCTCGCGGTCAGCGACCCGCTGGCAAAAGCCATATACGCCAACCCTTCGGTGTTGATATTCATTGTCCTCTCCGTAACTTCCCACCTTGTGATAACGGGTTATATCAGCAAACTTATCCTGAAAAAAATGAGACTGGATTTTACGGCGGAACAAGAGGGCAGGCATGCGGCCTTGAAGCGCTTCAGCGAACTTGACGCGTACTCGCATATCGGCATGCTGGCCCACAGGATCGTACACGACCTCAGGGCGCCGCTGGCCTCCATCTCCGGCTATGTGCAGTTGGAAATGGCCGCCGCCGGTAAAAACGCCGAAGAAAAAGCGGCGCTCGGAGACCTTGACGCGACGGTCACGAAAATGACAGATTCCCTGGCCAGCGTCACGCGTTACGGCCGCGTCGCCGGCGGGGCGGCGCAAAAGATAATGGTCAAGGATTTTTTCAAGAGCCTGGTTTCCATATTGGGCTATTATAAAGACGCCTGCGGGGTCCAATTCAGGCGGAATTATCCGGAAGCCGGTGATTTCTGCGTTATGGCCGTCCGCCAGGACCTTCAGCAGGCCTATTTCAACATCCTGAAGAACGCCGTGGAGGCCGTCGGGAAAAATACCGGCGACAAAATAGTGGAAGTCGCGATGCGCGCGGAAAAGGGCGCGCTCGAAATATCCATCTCCAACAACGGCCCGCACATTCCGGAAGAGATCCTCGCAAAGATATTTAAAGAGGGCGTGACCGGAAAGCCCGAAGGGACCGGCGTGGGCATGCTTATTACCCATGACCTGCTTATGAAGAACGATATCGGTATTAAGATCCGCAACATGGAGGGATCAGGTGTTAAGATCATCACTGAAATGCAAATATGCACCGACGGAAAGCCGCAGGAAAAAGGCGGCTAGGGTTCTTTTTCGCGGGCTCGTACTGGCGGGGTTGGCGGCGTGCCCCGACGGTGTTTTAGCTTCAGGCTATGAATTCGACGGCATAGGCGCGCGCGCCATAGCCCGCGGCGGCGCGGTCATCGCGGACGCCGCCGATTGGACCGCCATCTACTGGAATCCGGCGGACCTGGTCCTGGTCAGGCAAAAAGAGGCCGGCCTCGAGGCTAAATCCGGCTTTTCGTATACGAAGGACGGGAACTCCTTCAATACCGGCGTTGCGGGCAACACTTTCAACAAAAAAAGGAGCGTTTCATCGTTCCTGTTCGGTTCCGTCGGCGCGGCGATACCCCTGAACCCCGATTCAGCTCTGGGTGTGGGCTTTTATATGCCCCTCCTCCAGGGCTCCAGGTTCACCGACTGGAACGAACAGAATACCCTTTATCACAGTCTCGACTATAAGTCCTTCGCCGGCATCATGGTGTGGAACGTCTCTTACTCCATGAAGATGACCGAGAAAGCCGCGGTGGGCGCGGGGCTGGACGTGATACGCGGGGATCTCCGGACCGACGTTAAAGCGGACCTCTCGATGCCTCCGAGCCTGGCGCTCATGGCCCGGCTCGGTTTGGCTCCCGCGAAGCTTACGAAGAAAACGGAAGCCGCCGGTTACGGCATGGAAGGTGTGTTCGGCTGGCACTATCAGTTGAGCGACGCGCTCTCCCTGGGCGCGGTCGCGCGCACCGGCAGCAAGGTGAAGCTGAAAGGCGATTCCACCGCCTCTTACGCGGGAGTCGAAGAAAAGTCAGATATGGTGTTCAGGCTGAAACAGCCGCCGACTTCCGGCGTAGGCGCGGCCTGGCAGGCTAAAAAAGACCTCAGGCTGACCTGTGATCTTACACAGACCTATTGGAGGGGCTTCTCCAATAGTCTGAGATACGATAAACCCGGCGAACTTCTGGCGGACCAGGAGAATACCTATAAATGGAAGAACTCCTACAAATTCCGGGCCGGGGCTCTCTGGGCCTACGGTGAAAGGACCGATTTCATGTTCGGCTACGCTTTCGACACGCCCGCCATCGATAAGGAGAGTATAGACTTTTCTTCGGCCATAGACGTGCCGATGCACCGCTTTACCGCCGGCGCCAGCCGCCGCTGGGGGCCTGTCGAGGGAACCTTTACCGTCCTGGCCGGCTCCGGTTCGCGCACCACCGGCGGGATACATTATCGCCTCTCCGGCGTCTATGGTGTCGGCGAGGTGCGGTATAGTTTCTAATATTAAATCCGGGCGAAATATCGTATAATATCCTGAATACGCGTTTGACCGCCGCCGTTTTGCAGCGGTCATAGAGCGTTTTGTTCCCCGTTTTATTGGAGACCCCCATTGGGGCGTAAAATCAGCGAGGAGGACGAGTATGGCAGTAGTTTTAAGACTTCAGAGATTCGGCAAAAGGACCCAACCCCATTACAGGATCGTAGCGATAGAAAAAAGCCGCGGTTCAAGCGGTTCCCCGCTCGAGATAGTCGGGCACTACAATCCCAAAGCGGAAAAGGACAAGGAGAAGATCTCCTTCGACATGGTTAAACTGGACCGCTGGATGAAAGTCGGCGCGAAAGCTTCCGACACCCTTGGCTCCCTCATCGCAAGGGCCAGGAAAGCCGAAAAAGCCCAGAAGGCCGCCTGACGCTCACCTGCCTGTCGAGAGGCAGGCGGCGCCCGTTATATCACGGCCAATTTGGTCGTTAAAAGGCAGGAAAAAACATGAAAGATGTCCTTGTTTATCTTATAAATTCCCTGGTGGACGAACCCTCCGCCGCCAAGCTGTCCACTTCGGAGGACGGCAATGTCGTACGGTTCAAGCTTTCAGTGGCGCCCTCGGACCGGGGCAAGATCATCGGCAAGGAAGGACGGGTGGTTAAATCCATCAGGACTCTCCTGCAGGTGGAGGCCGCCAAGAGCAACAAGAAAGTGTTCCTGGATATAATTTAAGTTTTTATGCGCATCGACGTAGTCACGCTGTTCCCCGCCATGGTGGATGTTCCGCTGTCGGACAGCATAGTGGGGCGGGCCCGGGCCGAGGGGCGCCTGAAGCTGGGCTTCTCGAATCCCAGGGATTTTTCCGGGGACCGGCGCGGTACGGTGGACGACAAGCCTTACGGCGGCGGGACCGGCATGGTCATGATGGCCGAGCCGGTTTACAAGGCCCTGAAGAAAGTCGCTAAAAAGGGCGCCTGCGTTATCGTCCTTACGCCCAAGGGCAGGAAATTCGATCAGCGCACGGCGCTTGAGCTCGCGGCCAAGAAGCACCTGGTTTTTATCTGCGGGCATTACGAAGGCATAGACGAGCGCGTAAACAGCTTCGCGGACCTGGAACTGTCCATCGGGGACTATGTGCTGACCGGCGGAGAGCCGGCGGCGGTGGCGGTGATAGACGCGGTTACCAGGCTCCTGCCCGGCGTGCTTAAAAAAGAGGACGCCACGGTGAACGAAACTTTTACGGAGGGGCTGCTTGAGGCCCCCCATTACACCAGGCCCGGCGTCTGGCGCAAAATGAAGGTCCCGGAAGCTTTGTTGAGCGGCAATCACAAACTGATCTCCGAGTGGAGACGTTCCGCCGCCAAAGACCTGACGGCCAGGCGAAGACCTGATCTTATTAAGAAAGCAAAACTGGAGGGAGTATGAAGATAATCGCATCGCAGCTCGGCATGAAGACTGAAAAATTTAATTTCAGGACCGGCGACACCATTAAAGTGTTCACCAAGGTCGTGGAAGGAGACAGTGAGCGCGTCCAGGTGTTCGACGGCGTGCTCATGTGCAGGAAAGGTTCCGGCATCTCCGAATCCTTCACCGTCCGGAAGATCTCCTACGGCGTGGGCGTGGAAAGGGTTTTCCCCATACATTCCCCTCGCATCGACAAGATCACGCTGGTAAAGACCGGCAAGGTCCGCCGCTCCAAGATCTATTACCTGCGCGAGCTCTCCGGTAAGTCGGCCAGACTCGAAGAAGTGGCCACAAGCGAGACGGACCCCTCCGTCGCTCCCGCGGCCCAGCCCGCCGCTCCGGCCCAGGCCCCCGTCACCGAGAAGAAGTAACCGGGCTCGGCGGGCCGCCGCGCGGCCCGCGTGCGGTCGTGCGGCAGTCCAGTCCAGGGACGCAGGGCAGATACGTGCCACTTTTAAAATTCGACCTTTCGATCATCGAGCGGAGCGGTCCGGCTTATCTCATAGGCGTTGACGAAGCCGGCAGGGGACCGATGGCCGGCCCCGTTACCGCGGCCGCCGCCTTCATCCCTCCCTCGGCTTATCCTTTTCTCACGGAAGTTAACGACAGTAAAAAGTTGAGCGAAAGAAAACGCGAGACTTTACTGGCCGGCATGCGCGCCTCCGGCGTCCGGTTCGGTTTCGGTTTCGCCACCCCGGGCGAGATCGATGAAGTGAACATCCTTAACGCCACCTTCAGGGCCATGTCCCGCGCCGCGGGCCGCCTCGTCTCCGGGCTCGGCGCCGGACCTTCGGACATCCTGGTCCTGGTCGACGGTCCGCACAAGATACGGAATTTTTCTTTCGCTCAGGAAGCCGTGGTGGGCGGCGACGGGAAGTCGCTCTCTATCGCGGCCGCCAGTATCTTCGCCAAGGTCGTAAGGGACCGCTGGATGAAGGAACTGGACCGCCGCTGGCCGGGCTACGGTTTCGCGGTACATAAGGGCTACGGCACCGCCGCCCATATGTCTTCGCTCAACACCCTGGGCCCGTGCCCGGAACACCGCCTGAGTTTCGCTCCGGTAAAGGCCGCGCAAAGGGCCTTGAGGCCGGCGTGAACTCCGATCTCGGCAGGCAGGCCGAAGACAGGGCGGCCGAATATCTGAAGACCCTCGGTTATAAGATCCTGGACCTCCGCTGGGTCTGTCCGATGGGCGAACTGGATATAGTGGCTTCGGACGGCGGGACTATGGTGTTCGTGGAAGTGCGCGCGCGCTCCTCTTCCGCTTACGGCTCCCCGGCGGAGACCGTGACCAGAGCGAAGCAGGCGAAGGTCATAAAAGCCGCGCTGAGCTATCTTAAGGCGAAGACGCTGAAGCCGGAAGATATCAGGTTCGACGTGATAGGGTTCGCCGGCGGCACGGGCGAGCCGGAACATATCCCCAACGCTTTTGAAGCGCGCGGTTATACATACTGACGGCACTAAGGAGCCGTTAAGAAATAACTGACCAATTTGGAGGCGCGGATTTGAGCCGGATGCAAGGCGCGACGAC
>Ga0334722_10001819_pt1 | contig 25496 bp, 28 predicted proteins | sample C3_bottom_MG_FD_207210 | JGI IMG/M metagenome (GOLD analysis project Ga0334722, IMG submission 207210) | Sediment microbial communities from Yellowstone Lake, YNP, Wyoming, USA - C3_bottom | ecosystem: Environmental > Aquatic > Freshwater > Lake > Sediment | place: USA: Wyoming | collected... | reverse complement strand
AAAAAAGTCCGCCTACTATGACAGCCGCAATAATTACCACAAAAATAATTTTTTTCAACATCGTTAATTAAGAATTAGCGGAACAAAAGTAAATCCCGGAAATTCTTCTTTATAAAATTTATCTTCGCTTTCTTTTTCTATATAAATAATGCTGCTCTTGACCGGAATAACCATTTTCCCGCCCACCTTCAACTGATCCTTCAATGCTTGAGGAATTTCCTCGGCAGTTGACGCAGAGACCAGTATTCGATCATACGGAGCTTGCGCCGGAAAACCCTGGCTGCCATCAGTATTATGAAACTCGGCAACTCCATTTTTCGCAAACCCATATTTATCCGCATTTATCTTGCCGCGCTCCGACAATTCTTTGATTATTTCAACCGCGATTACTTTTCCTTCCGGTCCGACAATATATGACAACAGCGAGGTAGTCCATCCGGATCCGCTCCCGATATCCATTATTTTTTGTCCTTTTTGCGGATCAAGCAGTTCGAGCATAAAAGCCACCACCAATGGCTGCGATATGGTCTGGCCATATCCAATCGGGAGTGCCACATCAGCATCAACTTCAAGCTCCAACTCTTCCGGAACAAATTCAATCCTGCTTATATGTTCAAAAGAATTGATGATTATATCAGTCTTGAGATATCCGCTCTGTATTAGATTATTCACCAACTTGCTCATTTTTGACAGAAAAAATTATTACAAACCGATAACTTGTATGATCACATCTCTGGATCTCGCCCCATCCATTTCAGCTAAAAATATGCTTTGTTTTTCAGTTAATAACATCTTGCCTTTTTCAATCGGAATGGTTTCGCTTACTCCCAAAAGCATGCTCTTGCAATGAGAATGCCCGTTGCTCCTGCCATCTGACTTATTTGATTTATTAAGTTCGAACAAATCATGTGAATATCGGTCGCTAATCGGAACGATCCGATATAAAACTCGCATAAAATCCTGCAGAAGCAGCGTTTCATTATGATTGACAACGATGCTGGCTGAAGTATGCGGAGAATATATCAAGACCTGCCCTTCCCGAATTCCGGAATTATCAATAATTTCAGAAACCTTATCAGTTATATCGACAAATTCTACTTGGGTTGTGCTTTTGACTTCAATTTTTTGTTTGTATATTTTCATATTTTACCGATTCGAAACCACGAATGAATTCGAATCTACGAATTACTGTTTAATTTTATTCGCATGGGCGCATTCGTAGAGCGTTTTTCGCATGCTATTTTTTAAAAACACTTGCCACGGCTTTAGCCACTCTTGGATCAAGCGCCCCTGGTATTATTTTATCAGCTGTGGGTTTTTTTATCAAACCGGCAATAGCTTTTGCTGCTTTCATTTTATGCTCATCAGTGATTTTTCGAATTCCATTATCCAATACTCCCCTAAAAATTCCAGGGAAAACCAAAACATTGTTCAATTGATTGGCGTAATCCGATCTGCCAGTGGCGACAATTTTTGCTCCGCCTTTTTTGGCTTCCGCCGGCATGATCTCCGGCACCGGATTTGACATGGCAAAAACAATCGCGTCCTGATGCATCTTGCTAATATGGATATGTTTCAAAATATTCGGCGCCGATACCCCGATAAAAACATCGGCATGATCCAGCGCGTCTTCCACTGTGCCTTTCAAATTATGCGGATTGGTAATGTCAGCAATTTCCATTTTAGATGGATTCAAGCCGCCCGCCCGTTCTTTGAAAATTATGCCTTGGCTATCCACCATCACGACATGCTTGGCTCCATACTTGATCAGTAGTTTTGCAATAGCCACACCCGCCGCGCCCGAACCGGAAATGACAATTTTTATTTTTCGAACATCTTTTTTAACGATTTTCAGCGCATTGATGAGTCCCGCCAGAACCACAACGGCTGTCGCGTGCTGATCATCATGCATCACCGGGATAGAAAGTTCTTTTTTGAGCCTTTCTTCTATCTCGAAGCATCTGGGAGCGCTGATATCTTCAATATTGATTCCTCCGAATGTCGGCTCCAGATACTTTACGGTTTTTATGATTTCTTCCACATCCTGAGTCGCAAGAACAATCGGAAACGCGTCCACGCCGGCCAATTCTTTGAAAAGCAAAGCCTTGCCCTCCATCACCGGCAAACCCGCTTCCGGTCCGATATTGCCCAAGCCTAAAACCGCCGAACCATCTGAAATAATTGCCACGGAGTTTTTGCGGATGGTATATTTGAAAGACAGTTTTTTGTCCTTGGCAATCACTTTGCAGACTTCCGCCACGCCCGGCGTATACAAAATCGGCAGATTCTGTTTTGTCAGCTTTAGTTTGCTTTTAATTTCAATCTTGCCCCCGATTTTTTTAGATAGGTCGATTGATTTCATTTATTTTATAATTTTAATTTTTTGTAAGCGCTGTTGGCGGCCAACGCGCCTTCGGAGGCTGCCATCAGAATTTGGCGGAATTTATTGGAGCCGGTCGTAATATCGCCCGCGGCATATACGCCCTCAATGTTCGTGCTTTGATCCAAATTAACTTTGATGAAATTTTGCTCGTCCGTTTCCACACCCAGTTTGCGCGCCAATTCAATGCCGGGCTCACTGCCGATTTCGATGAACACGCCGTCCACCTCCAAGAAAGTCTTGTCGTCATTAATTGCTTTGTCCAAAATTATTTTTTCCACCTTATCCTGCCCCTTGATTTCAATCACGTTAGTTTCTTTGATAACTTCTATTTTTGGATTCGCTGCGATCTTATCCAGCCACACCGGCTCTGCCGACAATCTCTCGCCGCGATAAACCAAATAAACTTTAGTGGCAAAATCAGCAAGTTCCAACGACACAACGGCCGCCGAATTTCCTCCGCCAATGACGCTAACAACTTTGTCGCGGAAAAACATCGCGTCACAAGTCGCGCAATAGGAAACGCCTTTGCCGGTAAATTCTTTTTCTCCTGGTATATTCATCTTTTTATAACTTGTGCCCATCGCCATGATAACCGCCTTGGCTGAATATTTTTCCCGTCCAGTCTCTACTTCAAAAATTCCTTCCTCGTTTCTCTTCACCAGGCTTATAGATTCGCTTTTTATTTGCACGCCGAAATTATTCACCTGTTCAATCATTTTCCCTATCAAATCTCCTCCGGAAATTGAAATCGTGCCCGGCCAATTCTCAATGCTTTTGATCTCATTCATTTGCCCGCCCGGTTCCACGCCAAATATCAGATGCTCCAATTTATAGCGGGACGCATAAACAGAGGCAGTTAGGCCCGCCGCGCCCGCGCCGATGATAATCAAATCGTAAGTTTTATCTTCCATTTATTTTCATGTCATTGCGAGGAGCCGCAGCGACGTGGCAATCTCAGGGCTTAATTCATACAAACGAGATTGCTTCGCACAGCTCACAAAGACAACATTTATAATTTTCCTAATTCTTCTTTCAGCATATCCTTGCTCTGCACGCCTACAAATTCTTTGACAATTTTTCCGCCTTTGAAAATTTTGATAGTTGGAATAGACATTACGCCATACTTAGCCGCCGTGTCAGGATTTTCATCCACATTTATTTTTCCAACTTTGGCTTTGTCTCCCATATCCTTTGCCAAATCCTCAATAATCGGTCCCATCATCTGGCAAGGTCCGCACCAAGGCGCCCAAAAATCAACCAGGGCTGGCTTATCGCTCTTCAGAACTTCTTGATCAAAATTTTGATCGGTAAACTCCATCGCCATAACATTTTTAGATCCCAATAGGTCCAAGTGGTCCTATTTTCGTCTTATTTTAAATTTTTATATCCAAGTGTAGATCAAATAGCCTCCGATGAACAACATTATTGCGCCGGCGATAAGATGCAATACGCGCAAGTTCTTCTGTCTCCATTTTTCAATTTTCCCCATTCTGGAACCGAAATACATGGCAAAAGTTATTACTAGCATTGGCAGGATGAAAATAAAATTATACAGGATCAAAAGCGGCAATGTTCTTGCGGTATTAACTTTTTGCGCTAAGAGTCCCAAAATAACCACATATGGTCCGCTGGCGCACGGCACCAGAAAAAGGCTGACCACAAACCCGACTCCGAAAGCCCCGATCGGATTGGAAACTTTTTTCAAAATCGCCTGCATCTTCGGCCGCCAACTAAGTGGAACTTCCATGATAAAGTACTTTCCATACCAGAAAACATCCTTCAAATTCGCCAATCCGATCAGAATGGAGAAAACTCCGATGACCAACGAAAGATACTTGGGGATGCTAAAAACCGTAATTGCTTTGTACACTCCGATGCCCATTAAAAAATAGGATAGGAAAATTGCAAGTGAAAATAAAAGTCCCGAAAGCAATGCCTGCCTTTTGCCCTTGGAAGCAATAACAGTTGCTAAAAGCAGGATAAGCACCGCTAAAGCGCATGGATTGCTGGCGTCCGTCAGCGCGGCTAGCATGAGAATGGGAATCGGAATTGAATTATTTCCCATGTTAGCGATATTCGCATTCTTTATGTCCAGATTTTGCTTGATCAATTCCGGAGTGGGGAATTCTGTGGCCGGAACCTGATCAATTTCTTTCATAAAATTATCGATTATCGGTTGATCGCCGAAAATCATCTTGTCATCGAAAAAAATCACCGGATAACCGCGATTCTCCGGCTGCACATTAAACACATCAAAAAACTTGTTAAGATAATCCAGATTGTACGGACCGGAAGTTTCAATTTTCTGAATATCATATTTGTCATAAATCCCCTGGCTTTCAAAATAACTGTTGACCCTTTCGCAATGCGGGCAAGTTTGCGAATAGAAATAAACTGCTTTCTTTTTCACAGGCTGATTTTCCTGAGCAAATACAAAACCAGGGATAATAATAACAACTGCCGCTAAAATTAAAAATATTTTCCGCATTTTATAAATAAATTTTTATAATTTTTAATTTTATAATTTTTAAATAATTTTCTAATTTTTAATGTTTAAAAAATTAGAAATTAATATTTATTTATAAAATTAAAAATTGGAAATTAAAAATTCTATTGTCCAAATCTTCTCTGCCTTTTTGAATATTCTTCCAGCGCTTCCCCAAGCTTCTCTTCATTGAAATCAGGATACATATCTTGCGCAAAATAGAGCTGCGCGTTAGCCGTGTCCCACATCATAAATCCGGCGCTCAGGTGGGCATCACCGCCGGTGCGCACCAGATAATCAACGACTGGAAGTTCGGCGGTCATCAGATTATCTTTCAACATTGACGCTGTTATTTCAACGCCTTTTTCATATTTATTATGGATTTTTTGAATTGCGCCCAGCATTTCATCGTCTCCGCTATAGGCCAGCATAAAATTCAAAACTTTCTCTTTGTAATTTTTAGTTTCATCGAGCAAGGCGTATATGGTGCTTTTTAATGATTCCGGAAATTGCTCTTCCCAGCGCCCGATACAATTCACTCTGACTTTATTTTCGTGAATATCCGAACTATTCAAAAGTTTTTCAAAATATTTTTTGTAGATATCAAGGAGCGCTTTTTTTTCTTGGATTGGCCGTTTCCTCAGATTATCCATTGATGATCCCCAAAAAGTCATACACTCGATGCCTTTTTTCAGGGCAAAACGGATAAGCTTTTCCGTATTTTGCGCTCCGGCCTCGTGGCCATCCCATGGCTCAAGCCCTCTTTCTTTGGCCCAACGGCGATTACCATCCGGTATGATTGCCAGATGTTTTGGTATATTAAGTGTTTTTTTAGTCATGTATGAATTTTACATTGAAATCAAAAAATAGGCAAAAGCCTAAAAGTTCAAATAGCAAAGTTTAAATTTCAAATAATACCCACAAAAAAATTGAGTATTTTGAGCTTTGGATTTGATTTGATATTTGGGTTTTGAAATTTGGATTTAAAACTTCTTCACTTCCTTGATGAATTCCGCCAACAGATCCGATTCATCCACTTTTTTGATTATCTTGCCTTTTTTAGTGATAAGACCGACACTTTTGCCGCCAATAATTGCCAGATCAGCCTCTCTGGATTCCCCCGGCCCGTTCACCACGCAACCCATGACCGCCACGTGAATATCCTTATCGACATATTGCATTGCATCTTCGACTTTCTTGGCCAAGCTGACCAGATCAATTTGTGTCCGGCCGCAGGTCGGACAACTCGTCACCGTAATGCCTCTTTTTCTGATTTTCAAAGATTTCAAAATTTCCCAAGCAACTTTCACTTCTTCCACCGGATCCGCCGTCAAAGAAACGCGAAGCGTGTCCCCGATTCCTTCATATAAAAGATGCCCCAACCCGATCGAAGACATGATTGTCCCGCGAAAAGTTGTGCCGGCCTCAGTCACGCCGATATGCAGCGGATAATTAACTTTCGAACTCAGCAATTTATATGCTTCGACCGTTCTTTCAATATCCGAAGCCTTGAGTGAAACCAAAATATTGTGAAAATTATATTTTTCCAGAATCTTAATGTGGCGCATAGCCGATTCAACCATAGCCTTCGCGGTAACTTTGTCTTTATATTTTTTAAGAATATCCTTTTCCAACGATCCGCCATTGATTCCGATCCTGATGGGAATATTTTTTTTCTTCGCCGCCAGCACCACTTCTTTGATTTTTTCTTCGCTGCCAATATTGCCCGGATTGATGCGAAGTTTGTCCACGCCTTGACGGATCGCTTCCAGCGCCAGCTCATGGGAAAAATGAATATCAGCAACCAAGGGAATTTTTATTTTCTTTTTTATTTTTCCCAAAGCTTTCGCCGCTTCCATATCCGGCACCGCCACGCGGATCATTTCACAACCCGCCTCTTGCAAGGCCTTGATCTGCGTCACCGTTTTTTCCACGTCGCGCGTATCCGTATTGCACATTGATTGCACAACAATCGGAGCTGGACCACCCACAAAAATTTTGCCGATCTTTATTTTTTTTGTCTTTCTTCTTTTTATCATAAAATTAATGATGCGGATATTTAAAAAAATTATTATACTTCCCTATTCAACATATAGTCAGCAATGCCCAGCAAAAATTCTTTCGCTTCCTTGTCGATATTTACATTTTTAATTTTACCCTTAGCTTCAAAAATCATTTTCTTCGCCAATTCTTGCGCATATTTCAAGGATTCAGTCTCAATAATCACTTTTTTAAATTGTTCCAATTCCGGTTGTGTCAAATTTTTATTGCCCAAACATTTTTTGAGAATTTCTTTTTGTCTGCCGTCAGCTTTTTCCAAGGCCTTCGCGACCAAAATAGTTTGTTTCCCTTGCCGCACGTCTGATCCGACAGGCTTGCCCGTCTTGCCAACCTGGCCGAAAATTCCCAAAATATCATCCTGAATCTGAAAAGCAATGCCGGCGGGAATCGAATAACTGCTCAAAGACTGCAAAAACTTTTTGTCAGCTCCTGCCAGAATCGCGCCCAAATGAAGCGGGCCTTCAAAAGTATATTTAGCTGTTTTGTTTTCATACATCTTGAGAATTTCTTTCTCGCTGGCCCGGCCCCGATTTTCAATATAGACATCCTCTGACTGCCCGATTGCAGTATAGGAAACAATGCCCTGCATGCGATGCAATGCTTTCATCACAATCTTTGCGTCAAAATCAGATTCGAACAAAACCTGATTGCCCAATGCTCCAACCATATCGCCAATAATAATCGCCATGGAATTTCCAAAATGAGCGGCGTCTTTATTTTTAAAATATTTCTTTGCAATTTCGCCATAATGAACATGGGCGGTTTTTACGCCATGCCGCAACTCGTCCCGATCAATCACATCATCATGGATCAGCAGAAAGGCATGGATAAGTTCGATGCTGACGCTGGCCTTGATCATTTTTTTCTTCTCTTTTCCGCCGGCTGCGATATAGCCATAATACATAAAAGCGGCGCGGGCTCTTTTCCCGCCGGACATGACGATTTTGCGCGCATATTTTACGGCCTCCGATATATTTTTATCAACCTTTTCCGTCTCTCCAATAACTCGCTTGAAATAAGCTTGGATTTCCGGATCAACCATTTTCTTGAATTCAACTAGGGTTTTCTTGGCATCCACAAATTTTTATTTTACTGATTTAGTAGCCTCAAGGAGAATCGAACTCCTGTTTTCAGGATGAGAACCTGATGTCCTAGCCGCTAGACGATGAGGCCTTATTTTTTGGGCATAGAACCATTTTACACAAGTTACGGGAAAAATCAAAATAAAAGACCCTGCCAGCAAATGCAAGCAGGGGGTAACTAAAGAAACTTCGGTAGGTAGTAAGATCGATGTCTTTCTGCCGCTTGTCCAGATATAACCTCCTTTCTCAGATCAAGCGGCCAGCGCTTCAACACCACGAGTTAGTTTTAATTCATTAACTATATCACAAACTAACTCATGATCCTTCAGCGGAAAAATGAAAATGGGTTCATCTTCGCCCGTGCGAAAAATTGCGTAATAATCTTTTTTGTCGGTTATGTTCCCCAAAATTTTATAACCGTAACTCACACTGGCCTCCCTTCAGATTGGGACTGTATGGATATCTTTTAAAGAACGTTGAAAACAAAAAACAATCTTCCTTCTAAGAAAAATTGTTTTTCGTATTCAAAATAAACCTCGCATCGATACACTTTCTGTTTGATTTATTTTGATTCATTATCATATTAAACAATCATACTCCTTCCACATTTTTATACAAGATACTCTTGTTGTGGATAAATCAGAATCAGGGAAAATAAAAAGCCCCCAGAAATGATCTGAGGGCTTCGGATGAATATGCGTAGCATTATTATGCGTACGCCATTTCACTGCAGGCCATGACAGCCTTGGTGGTTTGTTTGCCACTCAACTTCATAGCTCTTTTCTCTGCATCTTCGAGGGATCCGCATGACTCCACGAGAGTCTGTGTGCCGGAGACTTTAAAGTATCCGGATTTACCCTCTGTACGTAGGAACTTAGCAGAGTAGACATCTTTGCCTAAGGCAAAGTAGCGATCTTCCACTATCTCCATATCACACCTCCGTTTTTAGTGTGAAACTTTATTGTTTATATTCCCTTTTAAAACAACAAGAGACAATCTCCTACTTAAAGAAACTGTCTCTTGTTTTCAAAGCAACTAACTTTGACGATTTATTTTGATGTATTTTTGTATTTGTCTAATCCCGAATACTCAGGATTATTTCCCCTCAAACACTACCATCACTTTAGCCCATTATAGCACCGTTTTGTCAAAAAGTCAACAAGCTGTGGATAAGTCCGAAAATTGCCTTATTCTAAGCCCAAAATAGCCAGAACACAATAATACAACTTTTTGTACAACATATTTCACGCTTTGTAAATCCCTAGACTTTGCGCCACGGGATTTCTTTCCAACGCGCGGTCTGACGGCACAAAAGTTTTTCGGCGTCCTGCGGAATGGCCATAATTTCTTCCACAACTTTTTCCATGCGTATTCCCTGCGAACCCTTCACCAAAATCAAATCACCCTCTCTGATTATTTCCTGCAATTTCTTGCCTGCCTCCATCGGCGAATCAAAATAAAAAATATTTGTTTTGGAAAAATTATTTTTCTCCAGTTCTGTTCCGGCAAATTTCATGCGGGTTCCGACCGCGAAAAATATATCGCCTTTTATTTCCAAAAACTTTTTGCCGATCAACTTATGCCTTTCTTCAGTTTCTTCTCCCAGCTCCAGCATATCGCCCATCACAGCGATTCTTCTTTCGGCCTTTATTTCACCCAGCGCATCCAGCGCCGCGAGAGCAGAGGTTGGAGAAGAATTGTATGTGTCATCAATTATATTTGTATTTTTTATTCCGGCCAACAAATTCATCCGTCCATACGGCAATGAAAAATTTTCCAGCGCCGCGCCGACTTCGACCAGATTGATTCCGAATCCGACTCCGGCCGCCGCCGCCGCAAGAGCTGAATAGATCTGATGTTTAGCCAACACATCATTCAAGCGCACCGGGATGGTCGTGCCTTTATAATTCAATTTGAAACTCAAGCCTTTCAGATCCTGCGCTTCGCCGGTATAACTGAAAGAAACATCCGTAGCCCTCATTTCAGCCTCCTCCGAAAATCCAAAAGTTGTGACATTGCATTTCAATTGATCGGCTAATTTTGCCACATAGGGATTATCCACATTGATGATTGCCAATCCTTTCTCATCCAATTCTTTGACCAGCACGCCCTTTTCTTTGGCCACACCCTCGACGTTTTTGAAAAACTCGACATGGCTCGAAGAAAAATCAGTAATGATAGCCGCGTTGGATCTGATAAAGCTGGTCAAATACTTGATATCCCCCGGCCGGTCAGCACCCATTTCCAAAACCAAAATTTCCGGATATTCAATCGGCGCCAGTATGATCCACAACCATTTCAAAAGAACGACAAACCATCCCCACAAAGAACTTTCTCCGCTATCCACCCCGATGATGGTCAAGGGCAGGCCGATTTCATTGTTATAATTTTTGTCATTCCGACGAACGCGGAATTTACTGGCCAAAACCGTGAAGACTGCTTCCTTGGTCGAAGTTTTTCCCACCGAACCAGTGATGCTTATTATTTTCGGATTATATTTCTTCAATACCAAAACAGCCATTATTCGCAGAGCTCCTTGCAAGATTAATAATTTTTTCGGCTTATTATCTGTCATTATTTTTTCTTTTTCTTCTCATCCACAACTGCCGGATTGGCTGTCGGCGTTGCGGAGATATTATTGCTATTTTGATTCTGCTGATCTGTTGAGAATTGAGCGATGTTGTGAAATTGGTTGAAAACGTCCAGATCTTTTTGCGTATACGGCTCAGTCGGCTCGACATTGTAGTATTCTAGCAGAAATTTCATTAATTCTCCAAAGGCCGGCGCGGCGCTGGATTCCGCCCACTCCACATTCTTCGGATCGGCCAAACTGACTACCATCGTGAACTTGGGATTATTTACCGGCGCGAATCCGGCAAATGAGCCGACGGACTTTCCATCGGCATAACTTTTCGTTTGCGCATCCACCACTTGCGCCGTTCCGGTTTTTCCCGCCACCAGATACCCTGGCACATCCGCTCTTTTTCCATGTCCGTTCGTCACTACGCTTCTGAGCATTTGAGCGGCTTGCGCCGCAGCCTGTTGGGTCAGGACTCTTCGCACTTCTTGAGGCTCCACAGTTTCTTCAGAGCCGTCAGCGTGCAGTATTTTATCAACCACCTCCGGCTTATACAATGTTCCGCCATTGGCGATCGCGCTATAAGCCGCCGCCAGCTGGATCGGCGTAACAGTGATGCCTTGCCCGAACGCCGCGGTAAAAAATTGGATATTGCTTTTCAAATCTTTGAGATTATTCGTATTGCCTTTGGCCTCCCCCGCCAGATCTATGCCGGTCTGGCTTCCGAATCCGAAGCGCTGCACATAGTCTGCAAAATTTTTATTGCCTAATTGCTTCTCCACATATATGACTCCGGTGTTCAAAGATTTTTCCAAAACATTGGTCATAGTTTGCACTCCATTGGCTTTCATGTCCGAATTATGGATAGTATAGCCGGCCTCATGGACCGCTCCGGTGTCTGTATAGGTTGAATCAGGTGAAATTTTATTGCTGTCCAGTCCTGCCGCGATCGTGATGGCCTTGAAAACGCTGCCGGGTTCGTATGCGTCATTCACCGCCGGATTGCGGAATGAAATTATGTCTTCGGTCTTGGCATAATCATTAGGATTAAAAGTCGGGTAGCTGGCCATGGCTAAAATTTTTCCGGTCATCGGATCCATGATAGTTATATTCCCTCCGTCAGCCGCGTATTTTTCCACAGCATTCTTCAAAATTCTTTCGGTCTGATATTGGACTATGTGATCGAGCGTCAAAACATAAGAATCGCCATCCCTAGCCTCCGTGATATCTTTCTGCCCGGAATTCAGTATTCCACCGGCAGCATCACGCTGGCTGAACAATGTTCCGGCCTGGCCGCAAAGCTGCGAATCAAAATATGACTCCATTCCATAGCGTCCGCCTAAAATATCGCCCTTCCAGCCCACAAACCCTAAAACATTTGCAGCTAATTCTCCGGAAGGATAATATCGATAATTTTCATCCGACAGATGGATGCCTTTCAGTTTCAGATTATTAATCTGATCAATTTCATCATCGCTTAGCCTGTGCTTCAAGGCTTCATACATATCATCAGGCTTCGCGAATCTGTCCCTCAGTTCCGAAGCATCCATTTGCAAAATCGGCGCCACAGCCAGCGCCGCTTCCGCCGGATTTTCAATTTCTTTGGGCACAGCATAGGCCATCTTGGTTTCGCGATTAACCGCGACCGGATACAGTCCGTCCTTGTCCTGCATAGAAATCTCACCGCGCTTCGGAATCAGATTTTGGAAAAGAGAATGCTGTCCGTCCGCCAACGCCCGATATTCTGAATATTGGGCAATTTGCAAAGTATAAAATCGAAAAAAAAGAATTGCGATTATCGCGAAAAATAAAAAGACCAGCGCATAAATCCTCCAGTTTGCAATCGCATCAGTTTGTTTTCGGCTGATAACAGATACCGCCATTTGGATTTTGCTTATTATTTCATCGCCACAGGTCCGTTTATTTCCACATACGTGACTTGATCGGAATTGACCAAGTTCAAATTTTGGGAAGCCTTTTCAATGTTATCCATGGAGCGAAGTTCGACTTCGCGAATTTCCATTTTTTTGCTTTCTTTTTGCAAATCATGGATCTGACTTTCCAGATCCCTGATTTCATAACCTTTAGTTGCGATAGAGTTCACCTGATACAGATAAAATGCTCCGCACATGCAAGTGGCGATTATCAAGACAAAAGTCAGCGAAACCAGATTGATTTGCGCGCTGCCCGCTTCAAAGATCCTTTTCTTCGGCGAAAAACTCCGATTGATAGCGCAAAAAGCGCCATTGCCATAGGCAGGACTTTTTCGCATGCGCACGCTCTTCAGCCTCGACGCAGATTTGTTTAAAATCAAAACTCGCGACATTTATTTTCAGCCCCCTGAATCTAAATTGTATTTTTTATTTGTTTTTGTTTAAACTTTTTCACAAATTCGCAGTTTGGCGCTTCTTGATCGCGGATTCTCTTGAATCTCTGAATCAGTCGGCACAATCGGCTTCTTCGTGATGATTCTGACTTTCGCAGTCTGGCCACATTGGCAGATTGGAAAGTCAGCCGGGCAAATGCAACCCCTAGCATTCTCCCTGAATATATTTTTAACAATCCTGTCTTCTAATGAATGAAATGATATGATAGCCAGCCGTCCTCCCGGAGCCAGCGCGTCGATTGCCTGCGGCACAAATTTTTCCAGCACTTCCAGCTCTTTGTTCGTTTCGATGCGGAGCGCTTGAAAAGTTTTGGTCGCCGGATGGATCTTGCCGTATTTGAATTTTTCCGGCACGGCCTCATTAATGACTGCCACCAGCTCGCCTGTCGTTTCAATCGGTTTCAGCCTTCTCTGCTCCGCAATCTTCTTGGCGATGATGCTGGCAAATCTTTCTTCACCGAAATTTTTAATGATTCTCGTGAGCTCGCCCTGTGAATATTCATTCACGATTTGCTTGGCTTTCAGTTCGCCGGAGCGATCAAGCCGCATGTCAAGTGGAGCGTCTTGCAAAAAGCTCATGCCGATCTTTTCATCTTCCAATTGAATGGAAGAATATCCGAGATCGGCGAGAATTGCGTCGACAGCCAAAATCCGCACTCCCCCTAGAATGTTTTGCAGATTTGAAAAATTATCTTTCGCAACTAATACATTATCAACTTCTGACGGCAATTGTTTTTGGAAATTTGCAATTGCCTCAGAGTCCTGATCGATAGCGATGAGCTTTCCGCTCTTGCCGATCATCTTCAAAATTTCGCTGGCGTGTCCGCCTCCCCCCAAGGTGGCGTCCACAACAACAGAACCTTCTTTCAAATTTAATCCTTCAATGCTTTCTTTTAATAAAACCGGTTTGTGAATTGTCATCTTGTCAGTGAATTAATATACTCCTAGTTTGCCAAGTTGTTCTGCGATTTCATCAGTATCTTTTTCCGCTTTCTTTTTGTATGCGTCCCATTTCTTTTCATCCCAGATTTCCAAGCGATTATACAATCCAGCGATGATGACATTTTTCGCGAGTCCCGCGTACGCCTTCAAATAATCCGGAATCAAAATTCGCCCTTGCTTGTCGACATCCACATCCACCGCGCCGGCTAACATGATGCGGATGAAACTGCGGGTGTTGGATTCGCCGACCGGCAATGTTCCCAGTTTTCCCGCCAGTTCTTCCCAAACTTTCATCGGATAAATAAATAAACATTTATCCAATCCGCGCGTCACCACAACTTTGTTTTTGAGTTCAGCGCGAAACTTGCTTGGCACCGCCAATCTTTTTTTCTCATCAACTGAATGTTGGTATTCTCCGATTAACAAATCTTTTTTGCGAGGAACAAAAGCCAAAAGCAAATATAGCTTTCCCCCACTATTTACCACTTTTATTTACCTAATCCCTATTTTACTCCACTGCTCCACAATGGCAAGGGTGAGTTATCCACAGCTGGACGACAAAAAAAACAGCCTTTTGAAGGGCTGTTAAATCATTCATCTAATATACCTAAAATCCCCTCGTCTCTCTGCGTTTTTTGTATAAATTTTCCGTGTAACCGCCTTCTTTCAAAAATTTTTCTTCTAAAGATCTTTTTTGTTGATCCAGCAAGAAGTTTGTTCGCGTGATGAGATCAATCATTACATTGACCGAAGTTTCGAAATCAGGAGGTAACGGAGGTGTAGGAGGTAGAGGTTCTCCATCTTTCACAAAAATCCTAAACCCCCTTAACCCCATTTCCCTCCTCAACATTTCTTTATTCCAAACCTCAATTTTCCCAAGTCTGGCGATATCTTTGTAATCCTCAAGCAATTCCTCCCAACTCCCCCGCGAAACACCGAGCATTTTGATATAACCCTTTAAACTTGTGCCCTGCATCGCGCCCTCAACAATACATTGTTTGGATGAGCGCGCCGCCTGATCCATTTGCTGGCGCTGCCGCATATTCTCTGCGCCGGATACGAAGCGCGCAATAAATTCTTTGTTCATATCATAAATAAGAACTGCGTATTTATAAGTCAAGAGATTTTTGTAAGCAGGTTCACCCATATTTTTATTTTAAATTTGTTTTTTGTTTTTGCTCTCTCAAAATCCTACGCCAAAACCCAGCTTTGGGCAAGAAAAAAGCCATTGGATATTTAATCCAACGGCTTTAAGTAAGGTTTTTAATTTACTTACTTTGGCATTCCAGTGACACGAGCGGCCACGGAATCAACCGCACGACGAGTCGCTATTTCACCGTCATGCAATATTTTGCTGGTCCTCGGCTGTGGCTGTTTCGAACAACCAGCAACCAGGGCCGGGAATATCCTGATGCATTCGGCGGCGACGCTCTTGTAATTACTGTCTAGAGCTTCGGAATAAACCCCTCTTGCTGAGTTAATATCACCCGCCGCTTCCGCTGCTCTGATCGCAAGCTCGAAATACTTATCCGATCTCACGCTTGTCATCTTGCGATATATTTCAAGATATTTCATAGTTCTTTTCAGCCTCAATTTTTCATGGTTGATATAGAACTCGACTAGCACGAGACACTTTTCGTGGTCTGTTTGTATGAGATGGCCTGTCTGGCGATGGACTGCCACACGAAATCTTTTATTATATCCACCGCTATACCGTAGCTGGGCCAACAGGTTAAGATTCTCGACATTAGGTATAAAACAGACGACCGATTCGACAAGTTTATCGGCCTCCTCGATATTGCCTCGGCTCTTAATGTCCTCCGCCACAATGATAATTCCTCTTAGGGCGTCCGACGCGTCATTCTTCAGTTGAAGCGCCTTCTTAAATTTACCTAAAGCCTCCTCTGTTTTTCCATTCGTACGCAAGAGATTCCCTTCCAAAATCAGGCGTTGAACGTTTTCCGACAATGGAAGATTGTCTCCATGGATATCGAGCTCATCGATTCTCGATTTAAGCGCATTAATAATCATAAGCTCGCTGGTATGAGAAAGTTCCACAGAAAGAAGCCTTAACTGCCTCAAAAGAAATGCAATTCTGAGTCGGAACATCTAATTTTTTAGCTGCCGTCAGATAAACTCCCGGATGCGGTTTGCCATGTTCTTCAAATTCCGCCGAGTGAAGCTCATCGAAATATCGGCCGATATTCATTTTTTCAACGACCTGTTTGATGATGCGCATGTGCGATGAAGATGCGACTGCAATTTTTATTCCTTTGGCTTTCAAAAAATCCAGCGCATATTTCACGCCCGGCTTGGCCGCTCCTTTTTCTTGCACGAGGCGCATGACGTTTTCCATCATCAATTCCTCAACTTCTTTTTTGGAAAGGTTTTGCCAAGGAAATTGTTTGTACCAAAAATCCACCGCCTCATCCACCCGCAAACCCATCGTCTTTTGGCAATCTAGAATGTCTATGCTGACTCCGACTCTGGAAAGCGCAATGATTTCGGCCTCTTGCCAAAAAGGCTCTGAGTCAATCAACAAACCATCCATATCAAATATCGCCGCTTTTATCATAATCTTAATTTATATTTACGTTCTTATCCTAGGTGAAAATCCGGCTTTGGGCAAGAAAAAAGGAGGGTTCTTAAAAACCCTCCACCACTTAGCTTCATAGCACAAGCTTGCCTGAAAAGACGAAGTTATTACCTTCGATGACCTTGATTTTTTGCTCATGACCTTCCTGCTCGCTGGCTAAAAACCTGATGAACTGCAATCCCAGCCCAAAATTTTCCTCATCTTGATTCGCGCGGCTATAAATCTTTTTTTCCAATGAGACACCCCTAAGATCATAGTCGCTAAAAAACTCGATGCGGTCATCGTAGAACAATAATCGGATCCGCCCTCCTTTACTATGGTCCCAGATATTTTTGCCGATTTCCGTAAGCAACGTTATAAAAACTGCAAATTCAGAAATGCAAACGCTTCGTTTCTTGCAATAACTGCCCAGATAATCCCGCATTTTTCGCAATGCATCCGCCCGATAATTGAGGCGTTTTGCGAAAAAGAAAATTTTCTCTTCCATTTTGCGCCTCCTTTTCCCGTTCAAATATTTAGGAAACATTCAGAACCCCATGCTCCAGAAAAATAAAAAGAACAGTAGTTAATGATATATTGATTTTAATCGCCAGTCAAATTTAAAAATCCGGCCATGCCAAACTTGTCCGCCTATGGCGGAGGCAGGTAAACTTTGGGCAAATAAAAAAGGGCCGCATTGCTGCAAACCCTAAAATTGGAATTCCGTTAAACTCTTAGTGAGCTATGGTTATCCAGATTGTGGTCATCCCGGTTCCGGGATTTTTTTGGACTGTCAAGGTGACGATGAAATACCCCTTCTTCGTGAAAACCATGCATCCTGAGTCGCTGTGGCTCAAGATCTCATGGCCGGCATAGAACTCAAATATATGCTCCATGACCTTCTCGGCTGTTACCGAGCGCAAGGTTTTAAGCGTGATGTCTTGCCGTTTTTCAGGCAAAGCCACCCTCGAACGAAACCCACTGATCATTGTCTCGGCTTGGGGAATAAGTTTCAGATCTTCCCTAATCCCCAGCACTTCCCTGATGTGCTCCTCCAGTGTCTTGCTAACTACAGCCTCTTCTTTCTCCTGAACCGGCATCTCCCATTCCTCCTTTGACTATTATATGTGTGCAATTATACTAAAGAACAAACAAAAATAGGCTTATGCCCACCAAGAATAGATGTTAACACACAGCTAAAATGATGTCAACAAGTCAAATAAAAACCCCGGTTTCAGCCGAGAAGCAATTTAAGCTTTTATCATAATTTTATTTTTTAAACTCTCCTTCGATAAACGTTAGTGTTTCTTTTTTCAAAACCGACAGATTGATAGAGCTTGTTTGCCAATTCTCTTTCCGGGCTGCTGGTCAGATCAAGATATTTCATCCGCAGCTCTCTGGCTTTTTCAATAATTGTCTTCGTCAGCAACTTGCCCAGTCCCAAACCGCGCGATTTTTCATCGACAATCACATCTTCCACCGATCCGAAGTAAGCGAACAATTTTCTGGCCGGAATAAGCGAAGCCATGCCGATTATCAATCCCGACCTGTCTCGCGCGATGAATATGAATCCGCTTTCCATCACTTTCTGCACCACGGCGAAATCCAATTCGCTGGAAGCCGGGTTCAGTTGCAACATAAGCTCATTGACCCTGTCAATTTCGCTTTGAACTATATCGTTTTCGGAAATTATTATGTCTTCGTTCATAATTTTTCAGATTCTTAATTTTTATTTCGGATCAATATGGATTGTGCATGATTTGCAAAGCGTGCATTCATAAACCTTTTCTTCAACTTTTTTACAGATAGTATGCGCGTCCGCCACCGAAAGATCCTTCTGCACTTCAATGTGAAATCCGGCGTGTATCGTATCCGGCCCGATATATTCCGCTTTCAAGTCATGAAAACCGACCACCCCGGGAACTGACAAGGCTAGCTCTTCAAGATGTTTTGAAAACTTGGCTCCGGGAGATTTGCCCAACAGCAAGCGGGAATTTTCAATAAATAATTTCAGCCCGTTCACCACAATCACTGTCGCCACAATTATAGTCGCAATCGGATCGGCTGCCGGCTCCCCCAGCGAGATGAATATTGTTCCCGCCAAAGCGGCAATCAAGCCGAGTTGATCATTGAATAATTCCGAGAGTTGCGCTTTGGCAGAAGCGCCTTTTCTTTTGTGCTTGATGAGTGGAATCATCGGCGCGGCGGAGATAAGCATAGAAACCAAAATGATTATAACGGCCCAATCCAAATTCTGATAAACTATCACACCGTGCAGATTGAAAAGATGAGAAATAGCTTCCCTGTATAGTTCAAATCCGGTAAAAGAAATAAACAAAATTGCCGCCACAAGGGCTGCGATGTTTTGCGCGCGTCCGTAACCGAACATATAATCTTCGTCGGCTTGGCGCTTGGACCAGATGAAGGCGACCAAAAGAAAGACTGAAATAAAAATATCGCTCAGCGTGTGTAAAGATTCAGCCAACAGGACCATTATGCCGGTAGCAAAATACGCGGATATTTTGAGAATAAATACCACCAAATAGGAACCCACTACTAACTTTAGGCTTCGCAGTTCCGAATCTCTTTTTTCTGAAATTTCCATAGTAATAATTATACCACAAGAAAAAAACCCGGTTTCGACCGAGTTTGTTTATTTCTTTTCTTTTTTTATCTTTCCGTTTATGTAATCCAGATAGGAGAAGATGGTCATTTCTTTGGGATGTTCTTTTTTTAACTGCAAATAAAATTCGCATGTGTCACACATTTTTTCTTTGTTTTTATAAGTTATCTGGCAAGTTCCATCGCAAAGCGTGCCAATTATATAAACGCAAGCCCGGCCGCCATTTTTCCCGCCACAAAAACCATCCGCCTGCAAATCCATCGCAGCCGGACAAACTCCCAGTTTATCAGAGTTGATGCCGCCGGCTTCGCGTCCGCATTTCTTGAACTCCCAGCAATTTTGTTTTGCCATATCTTTCCTTTTTATTTATCCATCACCATCTTACGCCTAAAATAAATTTAGTCAAATACGGCTATTTTGCAAAATCAAACTATCTTGTTGCCATAAAACGCACGCGGCGAAGGCTATTCTCTTCAATCTGGCTTTTCCTGATTTCAAAGAAACTGAAATTTTTAATCTCACTTGAATACTCCACAATGATCATCTCTACCTTTGCCAGATACGGCCCTCTCTGGCACCATTGCAAAAAATTTCTCAGATCTTTTTCTTCCCCCTCTGCTTCAATTTGAATATTCCCGCCCTGCAACCTATCGGCATAACCGGTAATGTTCAGCTTCATAGCCTTCTCCATAGCCTGAGCGCGGAAGAAAACTCCCTGCACTTTTCCGTAAATATTGATATCTAGATGCTGTTTCATAATTTTATGTTAACCCTAAAATATAAGACAGGCGGGATATCGGATTTATTGCAGAAAAACAATGCGCCGCTTCTCTTATATTCTAGTTATCCACACCTGTCTGCCGGCAGGCAGGCCATTGCATCCAAATTGCTATTATTGTATAATTTATTCATAAAATAAAAACAAATTTAAAAACACAAAATGGACGAAAGAGATCAAAATGAAAATATTTCCGATAAAGTTCAGGCGCTGCGGGAAATGATTTATAACTCGGAAAAAAGCCTGCAAGCCGCCAAGGCAATGCTTTTGCAATTGGAAGGCAAGAAAAAGGTCGGGCGCAAAAAGAAGATAGGCGAAGACGGCGACGGACGAATCATCGAGGGAACTTTTGACGGACAAATTATGGTTGGCACAGACGGAAAGCAATATCCGGTTCCGGCTAACTACGCTTCAAAGTCCAAGCTGGTTGAGGGTGATATGCTAAAACTGACCATTACTTCGGAAGGTTCTTTTGTGTATAAGCAAATCGGTCCGATTGAAAGAACCAGGCTTATCGGGATAGTCAATCAGGATGCCGATAATAATTATTTCATAATCGCCGACGGCAAACCATATCGCGTTTTGCTGGCCTCAATTACTTATTTCAAAGTTGAACCGGGAGATGAGATTACACTGGTCACTCCGCGCGACATCGAATCAGACTGGGCATCCATTGAAAATGTCATCCAAAAAGGCAGCGCGATGCGAAGTTTTTCTTCGATGAATCCCAAGAGAAAAACTGCCGATATTGATGACATTATAAATGACAAAAGATCCGTAACGAATAATTTGGATGATTTTGGCACCGAAGAAAATGAGCCTGAAGAAAAAAATTTATCAGCTGACAAAGATAATCTTTCAATAGTTGACGAATGGGCTCCGGATATTGAAGAGCTCAGACGCGAACTTAATAAGCCCTTAGCCGAATAATATGAAACCTGCATCAATCTCAATAACCAAGAAGGACTACAGCTTGGGAGTTTTAGCTGGACTTTTAATCGGTCTTCTTTTTTTGCCGGTCCTGAACGCCGCCAAACCTGATCTTTATGCCAAAATTGCCATTGGAATCATTCCGTTTTTCCTGATTGGCACTCCGCTTGGATTATACGTCGCCAATCTCATAAGCAAAAAGATTGCGGTTGTCTGGCAGATTGCCAAGTTTGGCGTCACAGGAATCCTTAATGCCTTGGTTGACTTGGGCATACTCACGATTCTGACTTTTATTTTCCGGACATATTTCAGCATTGATTCAAAAAGCGCGATCATAACCGGACTTTCATTTTTGACTTTCTATTCTGTGTATAAAAGTTTCTCTTTTATCGTTGCCAATATTAACAGCTACTACTGGAACAAATATTGGACCTTTCACAAGGAGGGCGGAAAGAATTCGGAATTCATACAATTTTTCATTGTTAGCATCGTCGGCTTTATAGTCAACGTTTTGGCAGCCTCAATAGTTTTCAAATCCATCGCATCTTCAGTCGGCCTCAGCGCTGATCAAGCAGGACTGATCGGAGCCATAGTCGGAAGTGTTGCCGGACTTGTCTGGAACTTTATCGGTTATAAATTCATCGTCTTTAAAAAATAGCCATTTCTTGGAAAAGCGCCTAAAAAAAGGTGTTTTTTCTTTTTCGATTTTGATGTGATATAATGGTTAGCAAGGGGTACCAATCGGTACTCTTAATCAATTACGGATATGCCTTCAACTTTATATCGAAAATACCGGCCGAAAAACTTCGCCGAAATAATCGGGCAAAAACACATTGTCCAGACTCTTTCCAATGCCGTCAAAAATAACCGCATCGGACAAGCGTATCTTTTCACCGGTCCGCGCGGAACCGGCAAGACTTCCATCGCCAGAATTTTAGCCAAGACCGTTAATTGTCTGGACCTAAAAGATTCTATCACCTGTGAGAAGTGTCAGAACTGTAACTTTATCAACGAAAATAAATCGCTCGACATAATCGAGATTGACGCCGCCTCAAACACCGGCGTGGACAATATTCGCGAATTGCGTGAAACAATCGGCCTGCCGCCGACTGCTTTGAAATATAAAGTCTACATCATCGATGAGGTCCATATGCTTTCTACCGGCGCGTTCAATGCTCTTCTAAAAACTCTGGAAGAACCGCCGGCGCACGTTATTTTTATTTTGGCGACCACGGAAATCCATAAGGTTCCCGCTACCATTATTTCCCGCTGCCAAAGATTTGATTTTACCCGCTTGCCGATCCAAAATATTATCGAAAAACTTACGCTTATCGCCAAAAGTGAAAAGGTTGCGATTGACGCGGACTCACTGGAAATGATCGCCATTGCGGCTGAAGGCGGCATGCGCGATGCGGAAAGCCTTTTGGGACAAATAATTTCACTGGAAGATAAAAATATCACCGCTAAAGAAGTGGAAGAAATTCTCGGCGCGACCGACCGGAAATTTTCCGCAGAGATTGCTGATTTATTGATCGAAAAAGATGCCACCGGCGCAATTGCCAAAATCAATGAACTTATGCGGGACGGCTATGATTTGCAGATTTTTACGAAATCACTAATCAACTACTTGCGGCAGCTAATGTTGCTCAAAATCAGTCCGGAGCTGAAAAATAATTTTGCCTACGAAGCCACCGAAGAGCAAATAAAAAAAATGCTGCAACAAGTTGAAAAAACAGAACTTCCTGAAATAATTCTAACCTTGAATCTTTTACTTGAAGCGCAAAATAAAATTGCCGCTTCGATGTTGCCGCAATTGCCGCTTGAAATTGCTTTTATCCGCGCCACTCACACCTTTCCGGCCAACTCAATTGATTACACTACCCAAGAAATTAAAAGCAACGTCAATTTAAAAGCGGCTGCGGAACACAATCATGCTCCTGAAATTAAAAAATCTGATCTGAAAGAAGTTGCCGCTATTAGAGAAGAAGTGCCGGTCATTAAAAATCTAGACCCGTCTCTCCCGGATGGTGATACTGATTTATATACCGTGCGAAATAATTGGAAAAAATTGCTTTCTGACATTAAGCCTCATAATCATTCCTTGTCAGCTCTCCTTTCCAGCTGCCAAGCCATCGAAGCTAATGGCGCTGAGATTGTTCTGGCAACGGCTTATGATTTTTACAAAGAAAAGCTTAATGATCCGCAAAATCGATTGACAGTCGAACAGGTTTTTGGTAAAATTTTAGGGTTAAAAATTCGCTTGAAAATCGTCACCAACAAAGAAGCCGGCATCACAGAATCACCCAAAGAAGAAGCAATCAAAGACATTCCAGGCGAACAAAACTCACTTATAAGCTCCGCTTTGGAGATTATGGGGGCCAAGGTGGTAGAAGAGTAATTTTGACAAATACGAACCACGGATATATCATATATACATAACATCTGTGGTTTTTATATGATAAAGAAAACTGAGGAAAAACAACTCGTAATAGAACTACGAAAAAAAGGATTGACCTATAATGAAATTTTGAAGGAAGTTCCGATTGCCAAGTCTACCCTTTCGGTTTGGCTCAAGGGCATTGGAATTGCAAAATCTCAAACTCAAAGGTTAACAGAGAAAAGAAAGCAAGCTCAAATTAAAGCTAGTAAGGCCTGCAGAGATATCAGAATCGTAAAAGAAAAGGATATCATAGAGTCAGCCAAAAAAGAAATTGGAGAAATTTCCAAAAAAGAACTTAAGCTAATTGGGATAATCCTCTACTGGGCGGAAGGATCAAAACAAAAGAAACACAATGTTTCTCAGCGAGTTTCTTTTGGAAATTATGACCCAAAAATGGTATTATTATTTGACAGATGGCTTCGAGAAATTTGTTGTTTGAATACAAAAGATTTAGTTTATTGCATATACATCCACAGAACAGCAGACCAAGAAAAGGCAAAACTTTTTTGGGAAAAATTGTTGAAAGTGAGGATTGAAAAAATATATTTTAAAAATCATAGTCCAAAAACGAATAGAAGAAACATTGATGATAATTATAATGGGCTGCTCAGAATTGATGTCTCTAGAAGCACCGATTTGAATAGAAAAATTAACGGCTGGATATTGGGAATCATTGAAAATTTAAGAATATAAACCTCCTACATAAAATTGGGGATTAGCCAAGCGGTAAGGCAGTGGATTTTGGTTCCACGATCGGGGGTTCGAATCCCTCATCCCCAACAAGTTAGGATGAAAAGGAGCGAAAGCTCCTTTTTCCTTTTGTGAAAGCTTTAAAATCGGTTCGAACAATCCAAATCCGCCTTTTGGCGTTTTGAAGTTTTTCAAGTCTTCAAACAAATGATTGAACGGTTCTTTGAGGCTTAAATCAACAACTTTCTTGTCCTCGATTATGAGGTTCGAAGAAATTATTGATAGCACCTCTTTTTTGGTGTCATTGTTGCCGTCTTTGAAAATTACATTTGCCAATCGGAAAAATCTGGCCAGCAGTTCAATAATTCCAAAAATATCTTGTCCGTTGCCTTTGGTATTTTCAATCTTATTCTCAAGCGTTGCTTGCTCATTCCGCAATTCCGCCAGCGTGCGATCATAAATGTCGTCCGGTATCTTTCCATCAATATACTTTTCCACCAATGCATTCTGTCTTGTCTTGTTGCGTTCAAACAAAAAATTATTCTTCGCTTCTATTTCGCACTGATAATCCCATTGCTTCTGACCGATTTCTTTTGTGGTATCAACAACCAAGTCCAGCATTTTCTCATCAAAGCGTATTTCGGAAAGATTGTCGCAAATTTCATTTTTCAATTCCTCTTCGCGGATGTATTTCTGCGAACAGTTTTCCGTGCCTCTTGATTTCGTGCAGCGGTAATAAATATATTCATGGATATTCTTTTTATTTCTCTTGATTCTCTTTTCCGCCGTCATGCGCAAACCGCAAATGCAATGCATAAATCCGTGGAATAAAAAATGTTTTTTATTATCGCGCTTTGAATGCTTTCTCGGCAACAAGACTTTTTGCACTTCGTCAAAAAGGTCTTTGGAAATGATTGCTTCGTGTATGCCTTTATAAATTTGCCCTTTCCACCTGAAATATCCGTAGTAGATCGGATTCTTAAGTATCTTGTGAATTGCTGAATGGTGGACTTTCTTGTCAGTCTTTGAGCGCAAGCCGTCGCTGTAGAGCTCATCTGCCAAACTATCCACTGAATATTTTCCAGTAGCATAAAGCTTGAAAGCTTTTTCAATATATGCCGAACGCTCCGCGTCCACCAATAGCTTGCGCGTTTTGTAATCAGTCTGGTATCCGACTGGCGGACAGCCGGCATATTCTCCGCGTTTTACTTTTTCATTCAGTCCGCGTTTCACATTTTTTGACAAATCTTTTACATATTGTGTCGCCATCCCAAATTCTACGCTGGCAATCAAAGAATTATCATCTGGCAAATAATCTCGGTCAAAAGTTTTGATAATTTGGATTACGCCTTTTTGCAACATCCATTTCACAGTGCCCTCATCTTTCGGATTTCTTGCCAGCCGATCAATCTTCCAGCAAAGTATGGCGTCAAATTTTCCTTTTTCAAATTTTTTAATCATTTCGTCAAACACCGGACGCCCCGGAGATTTTGCCGATTTCGATTCATAATAAATTTGCAAAATATCAAGATTATCGCGCTTG
>Ga0334722_10001818_pt1 | contig 25508 bp, 19 predicted proteins | sample C3_bottom_MG_FD_207210 | JGI IMG/M metagenome (GOLD analysis project Ga0334722, IMG submission 207210) | Sediment microbial communities from Yellowstone Lake, YNP, Wyoming, USA - C3_bottom | ecosystem: Environmental > Aquatic > Freshwater > Lake > Sediment | place: USA: Wyoming | collected... | reverse complement strand
CGACAGCGGCTGGCTGATCTACGCGGGCGTCGCCTCGCCCTGCACGCCGTCCGGCGCCGGGCCGGCCACGCCCGCGATCACCTGGCCCACGCCGGCGTCCGTCGTGGCGGGCACGCAGTTGTCGGCGACTCAGTTGAACGCCTCGGCCGGCATTCCCGGCGCGTTCGTGTACACGCCCGCGGCGGGCACCACGATGACGGCCGGCAACCAGACGTTGTCGGTGCTGTTCACGCCCACCGACCTGGTCAACTACACGACCGCCACCAAGACGGTGACGCTCGTGGTCACGGCCAGCGGCGGCGGCGGTGGTGGTGCGTTCGTCGGCCCGAGTAACGGCGGTCCGTCCAGCGGCACGGTCAGCGCCACGACGCTCATCTACAGCGGCGCCGTCTACAACATCGTCAGCGGCAAGGTCACGTTCCCGGACTGCACGGTCTATATCGCCGCCTCGAATGGCGCGCTGATTTACGCGGGCACCGCGTCGCCCTGCACGCCTGGCGGGCAGATGACGCCCGCGATCACGTGGGCCAAGCCCGCTCCGGTCGCGTCCGGCACCGCCCTGTCCGAGACGCAGCTGAACGCGACGGCGGCGATTCCCGGGGTGTTCGTCTACAACCCCGCGGCCGGCACGGTGCCGGCGGACGGCACCGTGACCCTGACGGTCACGTTCACGCCGACCGACTCGGTCAACTACAAGACGGCGACGGCCTCGGTCACGCTGGCCGTGGGCGCAGCGGCGGCCGGCATCGGCCCGAGCAATGGCGGCCCGACGAGCGGGACGCTGAGCGGCAACATCCTGACCTACAACGGCGCGACGTTCTCGGTCAACGCCAACAGCCAGGTGCAGCTGCCCGATTGCAAGGTGTACCTGGTCGCGGGCGGGGGCGCGGTGCTGATCTACGTCCGCGACGCCTCGAGTTGCGGGAGCGGCGGTGGCGGTGGTGGCGGCGGCGGCGGTGGCGGCGGGGGGGCCATCCCCGGAGCTGGCCCGCTATCGACGTGGAGCACGCCGAAGCTCGCGGTGACGACGTGGGGCACCAGGATTTCGATCTTCTCCATGGACGGGGCGTACGACGCCAGCACGAAGCAGTACCTTCTGGTCTGGCGCGCCGGCTGGTCGGGGACGTGCGGCAGCTACGACGCGATCTACGGGAAGTTCCTGGACGAGAACGGCGACACGCTCAGCCCGGTCTTCCTGATCTCGATCGCGGGCGACTGCTCCTGGGCGTACGACGGCTGGGAGCCGTCCGTCGCGACCAGCGGCGACGGCCGGTTCCTGGTCAGCTACGCCGTCAATCGCGGGGACCTGAACGGCTTCAACACGATGTTCAGCCTCGTCGAGTACAACAGCGGCGCGACGGTGGCCAGGCCGGTGGTGGTCGACACGTACACGTCGCGCGAGGGCACGGCCACGACGTGGCTCGCCAACGCGAAGCAGTTCATGGTGATGTACAGCAAGCCCAACAGCCCGCCGAGAAACACGAAGGCGATCTACAGCATGGTCATCAGCCGGGCGGGCGCCACGTCGCAGATCTACAAGGTTACCGATGCGACGGACTATATCGACATGGGGAAAGCCAAGATGGCCCAGGGCTCGGACAACAACCTGATGGTCCTGGCGTGGAGGGATTCCACCAACACGCAGATGGCGCCGAACGGAGGAATGTCCTACACGATGGTCGACGAAACCGGGTCGCCCAAGATGAACACCGGCAACGTGGTCGGCCCCAGCGGATCGATGTACAACTACCCCCGGGTGGCGTTCAACCCCGTCACGCAGAAGTACTTCGGCATCTACACCGACTATGCCTACCCCGGGTGCAGCACCGACCCGAGCGGCGGCAACATCATGAGCCGCAGCTTCAATCTCAACGGAACGCCCGTCACCTCCCAGTCACAGATCGCGCTCGCGACGAACCGCTGCAACACGCCCGTTGGAGACGACCAGTTCACGGAACTGGGCCTGGCCTACGAGCCGGTCAACAACACCTTCGTGATCGGTGCGCGCGGGCAGGACGGCGGCGGCAACCTCTTGCCCGTGTTCCGGATGACGACCGATCCTGATGGCAAGGTCTATCAGTCGTCGGTCAACAGCACGCCTGCGTTGACGCAAAACGTGTCGCCGTCTCCCATCGTGATCGCGAATGGCCTCGGCAAGGTCCTCATTGCCTATCGTGCGGACTACTCGCACATCTACGTGATGTTCGGGTCGAAGTAGCCGCGGACTCCTGGCGCTGCGCCGGACTGGCGCGAGGCGCAGATGAACCGGCGGCCGCAACCGGCCGCCGGTTGTTCTTTCACGGGAACTATGCGCCCGGGAACCGCTCCGGGTCCGGGCGGGGGTCGCGCGGCTCGTCCGTGTCCTCGCCGCCGCGCCCCGCGTACTCGACCAAGCCAGACAGGATTTCTCCGCCCATTTCGCTGGTGTCTTCCTGGACGACCGGCTCCGGGCTCGCCTTCCTGACCAGGCCGAACAGCGCGACGATGCGCTCCTTTTCGGAGGGCTCCAGCGCGCCCGAGGCGAACAGCGCCAGCGGGTAGAGCACGGTGACGATCGTGCCTCTCAGGAGCAGCCCCGCAAACGCGCTCCGGAGCGGCGGCACCAGCAGGACGGCCGCGCCGTACGACCCGATCCCCGCGGCGGCAATCAGGGCCAGGCGGCGCCACTCGTAGGTGATGGGATAGACGCGGTGCGCGAACCAGCCCGCGACCAGCGTCAGCGCGCTGTACGACGCCGCATTCGCGTACGCCGCGCCGAGCAGGCCGAAGCGCGGCATCAGGACCAGGTTCAGCGAGATGCTGACGACCGCCCCGATGGTCGTCGCGATCGGGAAGTACTTCGCCTGCTTGGTGATGTTGAGACCGATGGCGGTCACCTGGTAGATCGCCTGCGCCACGACGCCGATGGCCGTTGCCGGGATGACGGTGCTCGCCGTGATGAATTCCGGCTGCGCCATCAGCCGAACGAGGTCTCGCGCCACCGCGGAGAGGCCGGCCGCCAGCAGGACCACCGCCCCGAACACGTACGTCGTCAGCCGGGCGTAGATCGACTTCGCATCGGGCCGGTGCATCGCCCCGAAGTAGAACGGCGCCCACGCGAACTCGAAGCCGTTGAAGAACAGCTTGAGCGCCTGGCCGAACGTGCTGCCGATGCCGTACAGCCCGATGTCCCGCAGGGTCAGGAAGTACGCCATCAGATAGCGATCGCTGACCGCAATGGCCTGGTGCGCCAGCGCATGCGGCAGGCGCGGCAGGCCGAAGCGCAGCACTTCTCCCAGGATTCGGCGCGAGAACAGGGGACGCAGCAGCGGCAGCAGCCACCGCGACATGACCACGAGCAACGCGACCGTGACGACGGTGTCCGAGATCACGACGCCGGCGACGCCCATCCGGAACGGCACCACCAGAATGAGCCGGGCGACGATCGTGCCCAGCGACTTCGCGAACGTCAGGACCGAGAACAGCACCGACCGCTCCCGGATGCGCAGCAGGCTGTTGGGAATGAACAGGAACGTCGTGAGGTAGGTGTTGAAGATGACCAGGCGCACGAGGTCGTTATGCGCGTTGGTCTCGAAGAAGTACCGGCCGACGAACGGCGCCAGCGCGAACCCGGCGGCCAGCAGCACCGTATCCACCACGACCAGGAACCACACGATCGTGCTCGTCAGCACCTGCTGGTCCCGCTCGCCCTTGCAGTCGTAGTACAGCCGCATGAACGAACTGTCCGTGCCCCACCGGAACAAGATACGCGTGACCGCCTCGACGGTGAGCAGCAGGGTGATGGCGCCGTAGTCCGCCGGCGTCAGGTACCGCGTGAAGAGCCGCAGCAGCAGCAGGCTGACGATCGACGTCGCCGCATCCCCGATGCCGTAGATCACCAGTTGACGGAACAGGTGGGCGATGCGTTGGAACACAGGCGTCGTGCGCTCAGGAAGTCGGGGCCGCGGGTTTGCGGAGGTGCAACGCGATCGCGTCTGGCCGGCGGCGGCCCGACGGCGCGATCACTCCCTCGAGCCTGGCCAGTTCGACGGGTTCCAGCCCCGACGCCGCCACGAGGTCCCGCGTCAAATCGCGATCCTGGCGGTCGTACGTCAGCAGCAACCGCCCGCCCGGCTTGAGGACTCGCGCCATCTCCCGCACGCCCAGCGCACGCGTGTCGGGCGGCATGTGCTCGAGCACGCTGATGCAGGACACGACGTCGAATCCGGCGGCGGAGAACGGCAGTTGCGTCAGGTCGCCGCGCATGTACGTGACGCCGTACCGCGCCAGCAGGTCCGGCGACACCGGGCCCCAGAAATCAGGCCTGGAGATTCGCGAGAACGCCGTCGCGTGGCGCTTGACGAGGTTGAACCTGAGGAACCGCCACGCCCGGGCGGCCACGGACCGCCGCGCGGCCTGTCGGGGCGCAACGCCCCCCGCCGGTGGCGCGGCCACCGGCCCGCCGTGGGCCGCCGGGGAAAGCCGCAGCGGCCGGCCCGTCAACCCCCGGAACCAGTCGGCGGCCGCGAGCCACGCGTAGCGCGCGCGGGACGCGACCAGCGCGTCACGGTCCAGTGCCACCACGGACGCACCCCGCGCCGCCATGAGAAAGGTCACCGGGGAGTTGCCCGCGCCGCAGTCCAGCACGCGGAGTCCCGGTGAAATCGCCGCCCGCGTCAGGATCCACGGATACTCCCAGTCGCGCGACCACTTCAGCCGCACGCCGGGACCGTCATCGCGAACGCGGCCCCGCATCTCGCGAACGTAGAAATCCGTGATGCAGTCGAGTTCGGCCAGAAAGCCGCCTCCCTCCTCCCCGGGTCCGTGGATCGTGCGGTACGCGGGTGCGTCGACTTCCGGAAAGACAGTGGGCACGCCCTCATTATAGTGTGGCGCCACGCTACAATAGACGCGGATGACACCACCCGAACCCGCCGCGCGCACTGGTGAATACGCGAAGCTCGGCGACTACCACCGCACGCTCGACGAGACGTGGGACTACCGCCCGACGTACCTCGCCAAGATGCGGGAGGTCCGCCGCTACCTCGACGCGCTCGACCCGGCCGCCCGCGTGCTCGACGCCGGGTGCGGCGAGGGGGTCATCGTGCAGGAGTACGCCGGGCGCCTGCGCATCGAGGGCGTCGACCTGAACTACGCCTCGGCGCACGTCCGCCAGGGATCGCTCACGGCGCTGCCGTTCGACGCAGGCGTCTTCGACCGCGTGCTCTGCCTCGATGTCCTCGAGCACCTGCCGTTCGAAGACCAGCTGCCGGCGCTCAAGGAGCTGCACCGCGTCCTCCGGCCCGGGGCCGAACTCCTGCTGTCGGTGCCCAATCTCGCGCACCTGCAGTCGCGCGTGCAGTTCCTGCTCCGCGGCCGCCTCATCCGCACGGCCGCGCTCGCCAAGCATCCCGGCGACCGGCCGGCGGGCGAGTTCGTGCAGCTCGCCGCCGCGGCCGGCTTCTCGGTCGTGTCGCGCCGCGGCATCTTCCCGACGGTGCCCGTCCTGACGGCGCTGGTGCGCCGCCACCCCGTGTCGCTCGCGTGGCTGCATACGTTGCTCACGCGGGTGCTCCCGGTGCCGGGCTGGTGCTTCCTGAACCTGATCCGCCTCCGCCGAACCGACTAGAATTGAACGATATGCCCCGACTCCGCGTCCTGCTCGACCCCGTCGCCCGTGTGCTGCGCGCTTCGCCGATGGCCAGCCGGTGGTGGGCCCGCTACCGCACCTGGCGGCTCGAAGCCGACGCCCGGCGCATCATGAGCCGCCGCGACGGGCGCGCCGACCGCCTGCCGGTGGGTGTCGTCTACGAGTCGACCATGCGGTGCAACCTGCACTGCGAGTTCTGTTACGTCGGCGCCCTCCTGAACATCGAGGGTGAATGGCGGCAGGAACTGCCCCTCGACCTGCTCGAGCGCGCGTTCCCGGACCAGGACGGGCTCCAGATCAGCCTGACGGGCGGCGAGATCTTCGTCCGCAAGGACATCATCAACACGCTCGAACTGTTCCGGAAGAAGGGTTACGTCTGCGGTTACCTGACGACCAACGGCACAGCCATCACCGAGGAGCGGGCCGATGCGCTCGCCCAGCTGGCCGTGCGCGGGTTCCTCAAGCACATCAGCGTCTCCATCGATGGACCGGAGAACGTGCACGACGCGGCGCGTGGCGCGAAGGGAACGTTCGCCAAGACCGCGCAGGGCCTCAAGCGGCTCCAGTCGGCCGCCCGCAGGGTCGGCGCGCCGCTCCGCGTGAGCATCAACACGACCGTCGCCGCGGAGAGCATCGAGGCCCTCGATCAGATGGTGGATGTGGCCGAGACGCTCGGCGTCGATGCCATCGGCTTGAACCACCTGATGTACAGCACGCCCGACGAGGTCCGCGAAACGCTGCGCCTGGTCGGCGAGACCAATCCGGCGGTCGTCGCCACCTACGTGACGGCAGACACCCACCTGAAGCCGGACGAGGTGCGGACGAAAGTCGCGGCCCTCCAGGAGAAGTGCCGTCAGCGCGGCATCAAGTTCGATTTCCGGCCCAAGGTCTGGCCGGAGATCACCGAGGCCTACTACACCCCGGGATCGCCGATCGCAGGCCGCTGCCTGTATCCGTTCCGCCATGCGCGCGTGGGCTTCAGCGGCAAGATGTACTTCTGCCCCTTCATCCGCATCGAGGTGGGCGACCTCACGCAGCAGACGCTCGAGCAGGCCTGGAACTCGGACCGCTATCTCGACCTGCGGGGACGGCTGCTCGAACACGGACTGTTCCCGGTGTGCCGCCGCTGCTGCAAGGTGGAACTGACCCGTCCGGAACGATGATGAGCGCACGGTGATGAGCCCGGTCGCCTCCCGAACCGCTTCGTGGCGCGATTGGCTCGACCCCGTGCTGACGGGCGCGCTTGCGCTTGGCCTCGCGCTGCGCGTCGCCAGTCTCGCGCACGGGTTGCCGTACGTCTACAACCCGGACGAGACCAGCATCCTGTCGCGCGCCCTCGCGCTCGCGTCGGGTGACCCGAATCCCCACAACTTCCTCTACCCGAGCCTGTACTTCTACGTGATCGCAGCCTGCGTCGGAGGGCTGGCGCTCGTCTCGACCGCCGTGGGCGCCGTCGGCTCGCTGGCCCAGTTCGAGGCCCGCTTCTGGCAGGACCCGACAGCCGTCTACCTGGTCGGCCGCTCCATCTCCGTGCTCGCGGGTGTGCTGACCGTGGCCGCCGTCTACCGCCTGGCCACGCGGGTCGGCGACCGGACGTCGGCACGCGTGGCCGCGATCCTGATGGCGGTGGCGTACATCCCGGTGCGGGACGCGCACTTCCTCAAACACGATGTGCCGGCCACGCTGCTGATCGTGATGGCGGTGCTTGCCAGCTGGCGCGTGTGGCAGCGCGGCTCGGCGCGCGACTACATGCTGGCCGGGGCGTCGGTCGGCGTGGCCTTTGCCTTCCACTACCCCGCCGCTCTCGCGGCCGCCGCGCTCCTGGCGGCGCACGCGCTGCGCGCACGCGCAGGGTCGGGCGGCTGGTTCGGCGGGCGGGCCTGGGCGGCCGTCCTCGCCGGCGCGGCGGCGTTTGCCGTGTGCTCGCCCTACGTGCTGCTCGACCACGCCACCGCGTGGCGCGATATCCAGGCCAATCGCGCCATCATCGTCGGTCGGGCGCAGCAGGCGTTCGGCCTGTTCGGATCGGCGCTGCCCCAGCTGGAACTCCTTCGGACCCAGGGCGCGGGCATGGCGTGGCTGGCCGCGGCCGCGGCCGGCGCCTGGGCACTCGCGCGCGCGTCCGGCGCGTCCCTCGTGTGGCTCGCGTCGTTCCCTGTCGCGTTTGCCCTGTTCATTTCGAACACGTGGCCGTTCGGACGGACCGCGAATCCGCTCTACCCCTTCCTCGCCGTCCTCGGCGGTCTGGGCGTGGCGTGGATCGGACGACGCGCCGGACGGTGGGCGCCATGGGCCGTCGCCGGCCTGACGGTGCTGACAGCGGCCGAACCGCTGGCGTTGTCGTGGCGCTTCGACGCGTTGATGGGACAGACCGATACGCGGACGCTGGCCATGCAGTGGATCGAATCGCGGGTACCTGCCGGCGCGGGTGTGGCGGTCGAACCGTACTCGGTGCAGGTGCCCGCCACGCGGGCACAGCTGCTGGCCGCGCTCGAAGCGGCCGGCATCAAGCCGGAACACGCGGGCCGCCGATCGCGCACGATGCTGGCGCGGAATCCGTACCCCGCTCCCGCCTACCGGCTCTACTACATCGGCGAACGCGGCATGGACGAAGACAAGATCTACCTGGCGCCCGCGTCCTTCGCACGGCGTGCCGGCTGGACCGGGCCGTCCGGCGTCTGCCTCGATGCCATCGTGCTCAAGCGCGCGGCGCCGCGCGGCGACAACCCGCTGTCGCGCCTGGTGGCGCGGTATGCCCGCAAGACACACGAAGAGAGCCCGTTCGTCGATCCGGCCGATGAGGCGGGGATTGGATTCCTCGCCGACTTCGACGTGCGGCCGTCCTCGGCCGTGACGCGGCCGGGACCGGTCCTCGAGATCTGGCAGACTGCCGCCAGTTGCGCGGCGGGGAGACCGGGGCCGTGACGGCGCGCCAGGGCGATCGCCGGCCGCAGGCGCTGTTGGTTGCCGCAAGCGCCCTGGCGCTCGTGATCCTGATCGCCATCGCATTCTGGCCGGCGCTGTCGGCCGGCTTCGTCTCCGACGACTTCCTGATTCTCCAGCGTCTCGCCGAACACGGAGGCTTGCAGCATCCGGCCGCCTATTTCGGCCTCCGCCATTTCGAGTACTACCGTCCGCTCGCGTTTCTGTCGCTGGCGGCGGACTGGCAGTTCTGGGCGCGGTCTGCCGCCGGATACCACGCCACCGCCCTGCTGCTGCACGCGGCGAACACGCTGTTCGTCTTCGTGCTGGCCCGCCGGCTGATGAAGCCGTCCGCCGCGCTGGCGGCCGCCGCCCTTTTCGCGGTTCATCCGTCCGGTCACGAGGCCGCCATCTGGGTGTCGTCGCGCTTCGACCTGATGGCCACCGCCTGGCTGCTGCTGGGGCTGATCGTCCTGAGGCGCACCGCATGGCTGGCCGACGCCATGGCGGCCCTCGCGTTCTTCGCAGCGGTCCTCTCGAAGGAGTCCGCGCTGGCGCTTCCAGTCGTGGCAGCCGCCTACATCGTTCTGCGGCAACAGGCCTCCGGCCGGCGCCTGCTCGTCCAGTTGCTGCTCTTCGCGGCGGCCGGTGCGGCCTACTCGTTCCTCCGGCAGGGAGCGGGGCTGCCCTCGATGGGCGGGGCCGCCCGCTGGCCCAAGCTCGCTACCCTGGGCGTCCTGGTGGCTGCGCTCGCGGTCCTGGCTCGCTTCGGCCGGACCCGCGTGTGGCAGGCCATTGACGCGAGGCGTGGACTCGTCGTCGCGGCAGCGGCGACCGGCGTCGCGGCCATCGGCCTGCTGGCATGGTTCGGACCCGCATCGGCTGCGGTTCGCGGCGCGTTGATGTCGGTGGGCTTTGCCTTCGCGCACCTCCTCTCGCCCGTGTCGCTCGACCGGCTGGTGGGCACGCTGCCGCCGGGGATGGCAGCCGTCGGCTGGGCCGCGCTCGCCCTGTGTGTCGCGGCCGGCGCCCTGGGCTGGCGGCGGATTGGCGCGGCGCCCGACGTGGTGTTCCTCCTGGTCTTCCTGGTTGCGGCGCTCGTGCCGGTGTCGAGCATGACCGAAGGCACCCGGTATCTCTATCTGGCGACGGTGCCGGCCGCCATGCTCGCGGGCATGGCACTCGACGCACTCTCCGGACACCGGTTTACGGCAGCGGCCGCCGCGATCGTGATCCTGCTGGCGGTCAACACGTGGCAGGTTCGCGCGAAGGCCGCGGACTGGTGCTGGGCGTCGGACATGACCGCGGCTTCCGCCGACCTGATCGCCACGTCGATCGGGCCTCGCTGCGCTGACCGTGATGTCGTGCTCCTGACGGCGCCGGTTCGCGTCCGCGGCGTCTACTCGAATCTCAACCTCGAGAGCCTCGCCTGGCTCCGTGATTGCGCTCCGGCGAGCCTGCGGACCGTGGTGCGCCTGGGTGTGACCGACGCGGCCATCGACGCGCGGTGGGCCGGGCGTGATGCCGTCGAGTTCACGGCCCGGCACTACGGCGGCGGATTCGTCACGTCGCGGGACTGGCGCTCGTTCGACACGCGCCTGTCGCCGGATGCCCCCACCCGCATCCCGGCCCCCCTCGGCGTCTTCGACGCGGCGGCCGCAGGACCGGACCTGGCCATGCGCCTGACCTTTGACGACGCGGCCGCAGCGGCGCGAATCTCGTGGTTCTTCTACAGCGACGGCGCGGTCCGCGCCCTGCCCGCGCTCGCCGCCGTTCGCTGATGACGCTCGCCGCCCGCCGGCGCCCTACGATAGAATTGAGGCGCCTTGATGCCAGCCATTGACGCCTACCGTCCGGACGACGCACGCGCGATTGCGGCCATGTACCGCCGGGTCTTCGGCAGTGATGCGCTGGAGGCCAACCGTCTGCGCTGGGAGTGGCAGTACGAACGCAACCCGAACAATCCGGCCGCGGGGCCGCTGATCTGGGTCGCGCGAGAGGGCCACACGATTGTCGGCCAGTACGCGACGATGCCCGTCCGCCTGCAGGTCGCCGGCGCCGAGATCGACGCGTCGTGGGGCATGGACGTGATGATTGCCCCCGAGCGCCAGCGGCAGGGCCTCGGTGAGGTGCTGTTCCGCTGGTGGGACCAGCACGGCGGGGCGTCCCTCGGCCTCGGCCTGTCCGAGTCGTCGTACCGCCTCTTCGGGAAGCTGCGCTGGCCGAATGTCGGTCCGGTGCCTTGCCTGATCAAGCCCTTGTCCCGGCGGGCCTTCCGCAGACCGAACTGGCCGATGACGGTCAACCGCCTCGTGTCGGCGGTGACAGACCCCGTGGTCCGGATCTGGTCACGCACGAAGCCGCTGCAGGCTGACATCGAGCCCATCCGGAAGTTCGGCGAGGAGTTTACGCTGCTGTGGAAACGGCTGGCGCCGAAATTCGACTTCGCCGTCAAGCGCGATGCTGCCTACCTCAACTGGAAATTCATCGAGCCGCCCCACGTCCGCTACACCACCGTGGCGCTCAAGCGCGGCGACGCGGTCTGCGGCTACGCGGTCTACCGCCACGTGCAGGAAACCCGCGGCAGGGTCACGCTGCTGGTCGATTTCCTGGCCGATCCCGACGATCTCCCCGGGATCGAGTCGCTCCTGAGCTGGGTGGACCAGGAAGCGCGCGCCGCCAATTCCGACAAGATCCGCGCCTTCGTCCTGCACGACGGATTCAGGCGGGTCCTGAAGCAGTCCCGCTACCTCGGCGTGAAGTCGACCATGCAGTTCACCGCCAAAATCAACGAGGTGGCCGTGCCGGCGGCGTTCTACCAGAACACCGCGAAGTGGCACGTGACCTTCGGCGATTCGGATCAGGATCGGTAGGGCCGGGCGCCAGGCATGTTCAATCTCCTCGTCGGCATCGACACGGAAGGCGACAACCAGTGGTCCGTTGACGCCCGTCTGAATCAGACCTTCGAGAACATCTACGCCCTTCCGGCGCTGCATGCGCTGTTCCGTCGCCACGGCGTGCGGCCGACGTACTTCATCACCCACCCGGTGGCGAGCGACGCGCGCGCGGCCGATGTCCTCCGCCGCCTCGCCGGCGAAGGGACGTGCGAGATCGGTGCTCATCACCATGCGTGGGAAACGCCGCCGTGCACCGAGGACGACGTCCGTCAGCACCCCTACGCGGCCCAGCTCCCGCCCGGAAAGTTCGCCGCCCAGATCGCGGGGCTGAGGGACACCATCGAGCAGGCCGTCGGACGGCGCCCGATCTCGTATCGGTCCGGCCGGTTCGGCTTCTCGGCCTCCCACACGCGGGCCCTGGAAGACGCGGGCTACCTGGTCGAATCGAGCATCGCGCCGCTCTTCTACGAGGCGCACAAGGGCGGCCCCGATTTCGTCGGGGCGTCGAACACGCCGTACTTCCTCGCCTACGATCAGGCCACCAGGCCCGGCAGCAGCAACCTGCTCGAGATTCCCGTGTCGGCGGCATTGAACCGGCGCGTCCCGGCATTCGTCGAGCGGCTCTACGCGAGAGCGCCCAGGCCGTACACGACCAAGCGCATTCTCAGGCTGCTCGGGATTGCCCGCGTCCTGTGGCTCCGGCCTTCGTATTCGCCGCTCGAGGACATGTGCGCGCTTGCGCGCCGGCTGAAGGAAGACCGCGTGCCCGTGCTGAGCCTGATCTTCCACTCGAGCGAGGCGATTGTGGGCGGCAGCCCGTACAACCGCACCGATCGGGAGCTGGCGGACTTCCTCGATCGGCTGGACCGCTTCCTGGTCTATGCCACCCGGGATCTTGGCGCGGTACCTGCCACCTTTGCCGAATGCCGCGATCAGTTCTGCGCCGGCCGCACGACGCCGGGATCGGCCGCCCCGGCGGGGCGCGCGTGATTCGCGTCTGCCACATCGCCGCGCACCTGCCGCCTGACCAGGGCGCCAATGCCCTGCTCCCGGTTCACCTCGGGATCTGGACACGCGATGCCGGCGACCTCCCGACGTACGTCTCGTACCCGCCCCGGGCGCTCACGCAGGGTGACGCCACGGGCGCGGCTGCACCGCTGCCGGGCCCGGTCGTCTGGCTGCCGAAGCGGGACCGCGGGCGCCTTCCTGGCCCGCTGAGCGTGTTCGCGACTCTGGCCCACGTCAGGCGGGTCTGGGCGCTCGCCGAACCGGCCATCGTCGAGGCCGATGTCGTCCACGTCCACAGCAACGGTCTGCTGCCCGGTGTCGGCGCCTGGATCGCCCGCCGCGCGGGCAAGCCCGTCGTGCTGACGCTCTACGGCACCGAGATCTGGCACTACGCGCGGAAGCGATTCGGCCTTGATCTCTTTACGAGGGCGTATCGATCGGCGGCGCTCGTGACGTTTTACAGCGCCGGCCTGCTCGACCGCGCCGTCGAGCACGGCCTGGTGCGCGGCGGTTTGAGCGTGGTCTATCCGCCGGTGGCCGAGTACTTCGCCCGCGCTGATGCGCAGGCCCGCGACGCCGCACGCCGCGATCTCGGCCTGGCCGAACGGAACATCCTCGTCAACGTCAAGCGGCTCCATCCGCTCGCCGGGCAGGACACCTTGATCGACGCCATGCCCGCGGTGCTGCGGCAGGCCCCGGAGACGCGCCTGGTGTTCTGCGGCACCGGGCCGCTCAGGTCGGCCCTCGAAGCGCGCGCCCGCGGCCTCGGCATCGCGTCCCGCGTGACGTTCGCCGGCCTCGTCGACAATCGCAGGGTCGCGTCCTACTACGCCGCGGCGGATCTGTTCGTGCTGCCGTCCCGGCTCGAAGCGCTCCCGACCGTGGCCGTCGAAGCGCTCGCGTGCGGCACCCCGGTCGTGTCGAGCGACTGCCCCGGAGGCGTCGAACTCGGCCGTCTGTTCGGAGATGACGTCCGCGTCGTCCCGAAGGAGAACCCGCCCGCACTGGCCGAGGCCCTGATCGCAGCGCTTTCCAGTCCGCGCCGGACACGGCCCGCCACCGATGCCGTGCTGACGCGTGAATTCCGGCCGGCCACGGTCGCGGCACGCTATGCAGCCATCTACCGTGAGGCTGCCGGACTGCGCCCGCGATGACTCCGGGCTCCTTGCGCCATCGGCTCGTCGCCGCCCTGGCTGCCGCCGCCGTGGGCGCGTTCGCCGGGGCCGGCGCCGTCCTCGTGGCCTACCACGCCTCGGCCGGCATCGCGTTCGAGATGGACCGCGATCTGCCGAGGTCGGCCACGGGGTTCTTCACCGTCGAACGAGGGGGAGGCAAGACATTCGCCTGGACGGGCCGGACCGCCGCGATTGCCGTGCCCGAACTGCGTCGCGCCATTCCGTGGACCTGTACCGTCGAGTTGCTTGGCTGGCGGCCGCCCGGCGTCCCGCTGCCTGCGGTCCAGTTCTTCGTGGATGGCGTCGCCCGGGCGTCGGTGCAAATGAAAGGTGCCGACGAGACCGTGAGGGTCGACGCCCCGGTGCGTCCGGACGGCGGGAGCGGCTTCGCGCTGACGCTGGCGGTGTCCGAGACGTTCCGGCCGGCCACCGATCCGCGGGACCTTGGGGTGGCCGTCGACCGCATCGATTGCCGGCCGCAGCAGGGTCGTCTCGCGCTGGCGCCGCTGCCGGCGCTCGTCCGCGCGGCCGGTGCCGCAGCCGTCTTCGGCGCGGTCTTCGGCGCCATCGGCCTCGCGGCCCCGCTGGCGGCCGCTGGCGCGGTGCTCGCCGCCATCGGTCAGGCCTGGCCGTTGACCTCCGGCATGGCGCCGTACCTGCCCGGCCAGCCGCCCGCCCTGCCGCTCGCGCTCGGCCTCGGGTTGTTCGCGTTCGTCCTCGTCGGCGCCCTGGACGCGTTCCGCCGCGGGCCGCTGTCGCGCGGCACGAGAATCGCGGTCGGCGCCTCCGCGCTCATCTGCTTCGTCAAGCTGCTCGTCCTGTTGCACCCGAACATGCCGACAATGGACGCGCTGATGCAGGCGCACCGGCTGGAGTGGGTGCTGGCGGGGCGGTACTACTTTACGTCGCTCACCCCGAGCGGGTACCTGTTCCCCTACGGGATCTCGCTCTATCTGGCCGCGGCGCCGTTCGCCTCCCTGGTCGGCGATCATGTCGTACTGCTTCGTCTCGTCGTGTGCGCGGCGGAGATGCTGGCCGGCCTGTGCCTCTACGCCATCGTGGCCTCCGCATGGCGCGATCGCGCGGCGGCGTTCGTGGCGCTGGTGCTGTTTCACACGACGCCAATCGCCGCGGCCGTTGTCGGGACCGGCAACCTGACGAACGCGTTTGGCGAGTCTATCGCCCTGATGGCGGTGGCGATCATCGTGGCGCTGCCTCTGGCGTGGCCGGCCTGGGCATGGCTGGTGGTGCCCGTCCTGACGGCGTCGTTTGCGTTCATCGCCCACTTCAGCACCTTCGTTGTGCTGGCCATCGTCATCGGCGCGACGGGCGTCGTCTACTACCTGGCAGGGGGCCCCACCCTGCGCCGCGCAGCCGTGCTGGTCCTCGCGGGCCTCGGCCTGGCTGTCGCGCTGTCGGTCCTGCTCTTCTACGGGCATTTCTGGAGCACGTACCGCGAGCAGGCGGCACGATTCGCGGGCGAGGTCAGCACCCGCGCCCCGGCGGGAATGGCGCAGGACCAGCCGGCAGCCCGCCCCGCGCCTGCCGGGCGCGCCCGGCCGCCGCTCTCCGACCGCGTCGCGACGCTCGGCCGTCGCACCCGATCCGCCTACGAATGGCTGCTGCCCGTGATGGCACTCGTTGGACTTGCCCGGCTCGTCCGCCGTCGATCACGCGATCGCCTGTCCCTGGCGATCGCCGGCTGGCTGCTGACACTCGCGTTGTGCAGCGCGCTCGCCGTCCTCACACCGCTGGAACTCCGCTACCACCTCGCCGTCGCCCCGGCGCTGACCGTCCTCGCCGGCCTTGCGGTCGCCGCGGGATGGCGCGCGGGGGGATGGCAGCGGTGGCTGATCATGCTGGCCGCCATCGCAGCATTCCTGCTGGGATGGCGCGGCTGGTTCGACTGGATGCTGTAGGAATACCATGTCACTGCTCACAGACGTCAACGCACGAATCACCCAGGCGATGAAGGCCCACGACACGCTGGTGCTGTCGACCTTCCGGATGCTGAAGTCGGCGCTCACCAACAAGGAAATCGAGAAGGGTCGGGCGCTCGAGGATGCCGAGGCGCTGCAGGTCGTCGCCACGCTGGTCAAGCAGCGGCGCGAGTCGATCGACCAGTTTCAGAAGGGCGGGCGGCCCGAGCTGGCGGCCAAGGAAACCGAGGAACTGCACCTCCTCGAGACGTTGCTGCCGGCGCCCGCCACCACGGCCGACATCGAGCAGGCCATCGAGGCGGCCGTGAAGGAGACAGGCGCGGCCGGCATGAAGGACGTCGGTAAGGTCATGAAGGCCGTGATGGCCGCCCTGACCGGCAAGCCCGCGGACGGCAAGACCGTCAGCGAACTCGTCCGGAAACGCCTCTCCTGACTGTGCCGGCTTTCCGGCGCCACCGCCCCCCCGAAAACAGACCTGCTACCTTTATGCGCCGTAAAAGGTAGCAGGTCTATTTTCGGGGAGCGGCCAAACTTTCGGGACGGCCAGATCGTCCAAAGAAGTGACGGGGCGAGAGACAGTCCCGTCCAACCTCCTCCCAGGCACCCACCTCCCGACAGGGTGGGTGCCTACCTCCTCCTCTCCAGCAGATTCAAGCCGGAACGTCCTTGCATTCAACGACTTGGATGGATCTGCCTGTGGCGCGTGCATCGGGGATGCTGACGGACCGGCGGCGAGCTTTGTGGTACGCTGGCAGGCATCGATGAGCCCTGATCCGCCCTCGCCGGCTGCGCCCGACCCCCTCCCAGGCAAGACGACCCAACTCGTCAGGTCCGCCGGCGTCATCGGGGCGGCCACGATGTCCAGCCGCATCCTGGGGCTGGTGCGCGACCAGATCATGGCGCTGCTGTTCGGCGCCGGCAACGAGATGGACGCGTACAACGTCGCGTTCCGCATCCCGAACCTGGTCCGCGACCTGTTCGCTGAAGGCGCGATGAGTTCGGCCTTCGTCCCGACATTCACACGCACGCTGACGCTCGACGGCCGGGAGCGCGCCTGGCGCCTGGGCAACCTTGTCGTCAACGCCCTCCTGTTTGCGACCACGCTCGTGGTCCTGTTCGGCCTGATCTTCGCGTGGCCCATCACGACGGCCTTTGCGGCGAGCTACGCCGCGATCCCGGGCAAGCTCGCGCTGACGGTCACGCTGACGCGCATCATGTTTCCGTTCCTCATCACCGTCGCGGTCGCCGCGGCGCTGATGGGCATGCTGAACTCGCTGCACCGCTTCCTGGTGCCGGCGCTGTCCCCGGGGATGTTCAACGTCGGGTCGATCCTCTGCACGATCGGCCTCTACCCGCTGATGCCCGCGATCGGCCTGCCGCACATCGTGGCGCCCGCCATTGGCGTGCTGCTGGGAGGGTTGCTGCAGACCTTCGTGCAGTGGCCTGCGCTGCACCGGGAGGGGTACCGGTATCAGCCGGTCCTGAACTGGAGCGATCCGGGCCTGCGGCAGGTCCTGCTGCTGATGGGACCGGGCGTGGTCGGCCTCGCGGCCGTGCAGATCAACCTGCTGGTCAACACCATCCTCGCGACCCACGAGGGCACAGGCGCCGTGTCGTATCTCGGGTATGCGTTCCGGCTGATGTACATGCCGATCGGGCTGTTCGGCGTCTCGATTGCCACGGCATCGCTGCCCACGCTCAGCCGTCACGCGGCGCGCAACGACTTCGTGGAGATGCGCGGGACGATCTCCCACAGCCTGCGCATGATGTTCATGCTGAACGTGCCGGCGATGGTGGGCCTGATCGCGCTGGCCGGCCCGATCGTGGCGCTGATCTTCGAGCGGGGGAAGTTCACCGTGGTTGACACCCAGGCGACGGCCGCGGCGCTGGCGTTCTACGCGCCAGGCCTGGTCGGTTACTCCACGGTGAAGATCTCGGTGCCGTCGCTCTACGCCCTCAAGGACAGCCGCACGCCGGTGATGGTATCGGTCGGCACCGTCCTGCTGAACATCGTCCTCAACCTGATCTTCGTGCGGTTCCTCAGCTTCCGGGGCCTCGCGCTCGGCACGGCCATCGGCGCGATCTGCAATTCGGTCGTCCTGCTCTGGATCCTGCGCGGGCGCCTGGGCGGGATCGATGGTGAGCGGGTCATGCGGGCCTTCGTCAAGATCTCGGCCGCCTCGGTCGTGATGGGCGCGGCCGCCTGGGCGACCGACTGGAGCATCGCGAGCCTGATGCCGGCCCGGGTATTCCCCGTGCTCCTGCTGCGCGTGAGCGTGTCGATCGGCATGGCCCTGCTCGTCCTTGATCTCGCGGCGCGCACGATCCGGATCGACGAATTCCTCGAGGCGCGCGCGACGGTGCTGGGCAAGATCGCGCGACTGCGTGCCCGCGCATGAACGATCGGCCGTCTCTGCATCCCACGGTCCGCCGGCTGGCCAGTGCGCATTTCATCTCCGATGCGTACAGCAACCTCTACGCCCCGCTGCTGCCCGCCCTGATTCCGCGCCTCGGGCTGTCGCTGGCGGCCGCGGGCCTGATGGTGATGCTCTACCAGCTGGCGACATCGGTGTCGCAGCTGGCCTTCGGCCGCCTGGCCGACCGCTGGCACCCGCGACTCCTGCTGGTGGCCGGACCGTTTCTGTCGGTGGCGGTCCTGAGCCTGATCGGGCTCACGTGGTCGCCGTGGTCGCTCGCCGCATGCCTGGTCCTCGGGGGACTGGGCGGCGCCGCGTTCCATCCGGCGGCCGCCGCCGTCGTCAACCGCGTCGGCGGGCGGAGGCGGGGACTCGCGATGGCGGTGCACATCACGGGCGGATCGATCGGCTTCTCGCTCGGCCCCGCGATCTTCGCGCCGTTCGTCGAACGGTTCGGCTTGTCGAGCACGCCGTGGCTGGCTATCCCGGGCCTGGTGCTGCTCGGCCTGGTCCTGAGGCGGATGCCGGCGGTGCAGCCGTTCGGGCACGCCGGGTCCGGCGGCTTCCGTGCACTCAGGCCGTACGCGCGCCCGCTGTTCCTGCTGTACCTGATCGTCGTGCTGAGAACCGTCACGGCCATGGGGTTCTCGACGTTCCTGCCCGTGCTGCTGACCGGCCGCGGATGGTCGGTCGGCACCGCCGCGACCGCCGTCTCGGTCTACCTGGTGTCCGGCAGCATCGGCGGATTCCTGGGCGGCCCCCTGTCCGACCGGTTCGGCGCCCGGCTCGTGATTGCCGCGTCGCTCGTGGCCGCGGTGCCGTTCCTCGCGATCGGTCCGGGCCTGTCGGGCGGATGGCTGCTTCTGACGCTGGCCGTCGGCGGGTTCTTCCTCCAGTCCACGCTGCCGGTCAACGTGACGTTCGCGCACCAGATCGCGCCGACGAGCGCCGCCACGGTCTCCGCCGTGATGATGGGGTTTGCCTGGGGCACCGGCGGGCTCGCCGTACCGGTGGTGGGCGCCATGGCCGACCGCGTCGGGATCGGGCCGGTGCTGGCCGCCCTCGCGTTTACCCCGTTGCTGGGCGCCCTGTGCGCCCTGCCGCTGCCTCCCGGGTCGGGACATTCGGCGCCGGAACTTGATACTGTAGGGACCTGACATGACCCGCCCGCCATCTCCGTTCGTCACCGATCGCTTCGGCCCGGGCCCGATCGGCCCGGCCGTCCGGGCGCTCGTGGCCGCCAACGTCGCCGGGTTCTTCCTGACGCTGCTGGTGCCGTCGCTGGCCGTGCCGCTGGGCCTGATCCCGGCGGCCGTCATCGAGCGCCTGTGGGTCTGGCAGCTCGTCACCTACATGTTCCAGCACGGCGGCCTGATGCACCTGCTGTTCAACATGCTCGCGCTCTGGATGTTCGGGGTCGATCTCGAGCGCCTCTGGGGCACGCGGTTCTTCACCCGGTACTACTTCGTGGCGGGCATGGGCGCCGGCCTGACCACGATCCTGGTGTCGCTGCTGCCCTTCGGGTTCGCCGAACCGCTCTACGTGACGCTGACCGTCGGCGCGTCCGGCGCGATCTACGGCCTCCTGCTGGCCTACGCGCTGACCTGGCCCAACCACACGATCTACTACATCGTCTTTCCGATCCCGGCGAAGTACTTCGTGCTGATCGTCGGCGCGATCGCGTTCTTCTCGTCGGTGGGCGGTTCGCAATCCGGCGTGGCGCACATCACGCACCTGGGCGGCATCGCGGCCGGGTACCTCTATCTCGTCGCGCGGCGCGGTGCGCTCGCGTCCGGGATTCGATCGCAGTTCCTGCGCTGGCGGCTGAACCGCCTGCGCAAACGGTTCAACGTCCACGACGGGGGCCGGTCGGACGGGCCGAGCCGCCGGATTCACTGATGGGCACGGCGGCGGACTCGCTCGTCGTCCGGCCGTACGCCGCCGCCGATCGGCCGCGCCTCGCCGATCTGCTGCGCCAGGTCTGGTCGTACAAACGCGACGTCGATCGGCACGTGGACAGCCGCTGGTGGTGGCAGTGGCCCGAGCCGCCGCTGTTCGTCGTCGATGATCCGGACCGCGGGGAACTGGCGGGCCTCTGCGCGTATATCCCGTGCGTCGTCCGCAGCCGCGGGCGTGAGGCCACCTGTGCGTGGTTCGTGGACTTTTACGTGCTCGCCTCGCAGCAGGGCCGCGGCCTCGGCAAGCGCCTGACGCAGGCGGTCCAGGCCCGCTTCGACGTCACGGCCTCGCTGTCGCAAACCGCGATGGCGTACCGGGTCTTCCAGAAGCTGGGCTGGAGCGAACGGTCTTCCGCGCACGTCCTGATGCACCCGATGCCGGCCCCCTGGCTCTTCCCCGCGCGGCCGCCGCAGATCGGGATCGACGTCACCCCCATCGGCGCCAGCCTGCCGCACCGGGCCGATCTCGACGCTCTCTGGGCACAGCTGAAAGATGCGTATCCGCTGATCGCGCGCCGGTCCGCGGATGACCTCGCGCGCCGGTACGCGCCACAGGGCGATCGACGCTATACGCTCGTCACCGCCGCTCGTGATTCCGGATGCGCCGGATATATGATCGTTCGCGTGGTGTGCCCGGCCCCGGGCGGGACGCGCCGCCCGGTCGGACTGATTGTGGACGCGTTGACCGCGCCTGGCGACACAGCCGCCTTCCGTGCCCTGCTGGGCGAGGCGGTCCGCGTGCTTGCCGCCGATCACGTCAGCCGCGTGTTCTGCCTGGCCACCGATCCGGCGCAGCAGACCGCGCTCGCCGCCCGCGGCTTCCTCTCGCCGGAGACGCCGCTGGTCGGACGGTGGATGACGGGCAACACGAAGTGGCTCACCTGCATCACCAACGCCGGGGCGGCGTGGGTGACGCCGGCGGAGTGGTACCTGACGCTGGGCGACTGCGACGTCGACTACGCGTGGTTTCTGGACTAGCGCATGCGTGAGATCAGGGAAGAACTCATCAAGGACCACGCCACTCGGCGATTCCGGTCCGAGTACGACTACGCGCTGTTCGAGTACTACCGGAGCGCCAAGCTGATCGCGTTCCTCGACCGCGCCGGCGTGCGGATTGGCGGCCGGGTCCTTGACGTCGGCTGCGGCGGAGGCGGCATGCCGCTCTCACTCGCCGAGCACGCAGACCACGTCGTCGGCATCGATCCGATGGACCGCTTCAGCAAGGCCGGCGTCACGATCGCGCGCGAACGCGTCATCCGCAACGTGGCGTTCGTCCAGACCGACGGCATGGCCCTGCCCTTCTCGTCAGGGACGTTCGACCTGCTGCTCTCGCACTCCGTCATCGAGCACGTCGCCGACGCCGGCGCGTACCTCGCCGAGTGCCGCCGCGTCATCAGGCCTGACGGCCGCTTCTATCTCTCGACGGCCCCGTATCTCTCGCCGCCCGGCGCTCACCTGCCGCACCTGCTCGTGCCGATTCCGCTGCACCTGATCGTGGGACGGAAGATTGCGTTCGGGACGTTCCGCTGGCTCGCGCGTCACGCGCCAGGCCTGTTGCGCGAACCCGCGCACGAGAACTCGTTCATCCGCGACGCCAGGCGGGGCGTCGTCAAGGAAGACGATCTGCTCGAGAAGGTCACGCTGCGGCGGCTTCGCGCGCAGGTGGCGCAGGCCGGATTCAGGATCGTGCACGAGCAGCTGACGCTGATTGGCACCGTCCGGAGAATGCCGCCCGCGATCGGCCGCTGGCTGCGCGACAGCCGGCTGACCCAGGACATCGTGCTCGGCAACGTCGAGTACGTCCTAGCCCCCGAATAGGCCCGACAGCCGGACGGCCACTTCGCCGGTCACCATCGGCTTGCCCAGGTTGTAGCGCTGGAAGGCGTAGACATCCGCGTCGCGGCCGTTCATGCCGTACACCGTCGTCAGCGCGCTCGAGAAGCCCTGCTCCTTCAGCAGCCCCTTCGTCGTGTCGTTGAAGTCGCCGCGCCGCCCGTTGGGATAGCAGAACTGACGGCACGGACGGCCCAGCCGGCTCTCGATGATCTGTTTCGACCGCCGCAGTTCCTGCGTCACCCGCGCCGGCTCGCATCGCGACAGGATGACGTGCGTGTGGGTGTGGCTGCCGAACGTCACCAGGCCGCTCTGCGCCATCTCCTCGGCCTCGGCCCACCGGATGGGCTCGTAGAGCGCCGTCCGCCCGGCCGCCTCATCCACGCGGCAGCCCGCCGCCTGCTCGACCGCATCCACCGCCTCGTCGCGCGTCTCCTGGGGCAGAGCTTTCAGTGCGGAGCGCAGCCGCCGGTCGGCCGCCATCCGCGAGTCGCGGCTGCCCAGTTCCAGCCGCACGGCCGCGCCGCCCACCGTCACGTCCAGCGCCTCTCGCGTCGAGTGGTTGACGGCGTACTCCACGCGATCGGTCCAGAGGAACCGGCGATTCTCGACGAAGTCCGTCGCGAGGTAGACCACGGCAGGCAACTGGACCCGCTTCAGGGCGGGATAGGCCACGGTGTACGTGGACCGGTACCCGTCGTCGACGGTGATCACGGCGGCATTGTCGGGCAGCGGTGCGCCGTGCACACACGCGTTCACCACGTCGTCGAGCGGCACGACGGTGTAGCGGCGCGTCAGGAACGCGAGATGGCGCTCGAACTCCGCCAGGCGGACGTGCTTGCCTTCGTGGTTCTCGATACCGGGATGGGCCGCCTCGGCGGTAAAGCCGTGGTACATCGCCATCACGATGCGGCGGCGGTTCGCCCGCCTCGCCAGGCGATGCAACTGGGCGACGTACAGCGCCGGGATCAACCGCCGCTCGAGTGCGGGATTCACGTCTGCCTGCCCTCCGGCCCGGCCGGACGCGGGGCTGCCACTACAGCGTGCTCTTCACGTAGCCGCCGTCGACCGTGGTGCTCGTGCCGGTGATGTAGCTGGCGCGATCGGACGCCAGGAACACGACGTAGTCGGCAAACTCCGACGGTTCCGCCATGCGGCCGAGCGGGATGTTCTGGACGGTGCGCTGCTCGACGGCCTCGACCGGAATGCCCTCGCGCCGCGCCGTGACTTCGGCGAGTTCCACGACGCGCGCGGTGCGCGTGTAGCCCGGGGCCACACAGTTGACGAGGATCCCGTCCCGGGCCAGTTCGTTCGACAGCGTCTTGGACAGCCCCGAGATCGCCGGCCGGAGGACGTTGGAGAGCACCAGGCCCGCAATCGGCTGCCGGGCGGAGATCGACGTCACGTTGATGATGCGGCCGCCGCCGCGCCGCTTCATGTGCGGCACGGCCTCGCGGCACAGCGTGACGACGCTCATCAGCACGAGGTCGAGGGCGTCACGCCAGTCCGAGTCCGTCAGCGACATGAACAGGCCGGCCTTCGGCCCGCCCGTGTTGGTCACGAGGATATCGAGCCCGCCGAAGTGGTCGACCGTCTGCTGAACCAGCCGCTCGATGTCCGCGCGCCGCGACAGGTCGGCCTCGACCGCGAACACCTCCGAACCGGTTGCGGCCGCCACCTCGGCCGCTGCCGCCTCGAGCGTGTCCATGTGCCGGGCGCACATCGCGACCTTGACGCCCTCGGCCGCCAGCCCCATTGCGCACGCCTTTCCGAGCCCGTGGCTGGCCGCGCACACCAGTGCGATCTTCCCCCTCAATCCTGTCTCCATGGTCACATCCTCGCGTCTACCGCCGGAAATAGTCGTCGGTCTTGTCGAGCCAGTCCTGCCGGATCGGGCTGAAGATGTCGACCTCCACCGTATCTTCAAGGGCGGTCGCCTGGTGCGGCACCCCCGACGGGATGACCAGCACGTCGCCGGGCCGGAGGTCGATGATCTCCCCGTTGATGTCGAAGCGCAGCGCGCCGGTGAACACCCAGCTGGTCTGCTCGGACTCGTGCTCGTGCTTCGGCACCACGGCGCCCCTGGCCAGGGTGACCTCGGCCAGCATCGCGCGCTCGCCGGTGATGATCTTCCGGGAGATCACGTCCGTGACCGGCTCGGGGGGAATGCCGTCCCATCGGTACCGCCTGACGCCTGCCGTCGCCATCGTGAACACCTCTCATCTTCCGCGGGCGGAGCGCGATTATAGCACCGCGATCTCGATGATATAATCAGCCTTCCCGTGAATCACGCAGAAAGCCCACTCGACGCCCAGACGCTGCGGCAGGCGTATCGCACGATGTACCTGTCGCGGAAGATTGACGACAAGGAAATCCAGCTCAAGAACCAGAGCCAGATTTTCTTCCAGATCAGCGGCGCGGGCCACGAGGCCGTGCTGGTCGCGGCCGGGCTCTGCCTCCGGCCGTCGTACGACTGGTTCTTCCCGTATTACCGTGATCGCGCCCTGTGCCTGATGCTGGGCGTCACGCCGTACGAGATGTTCCTGCAGGCCGTCGGGGCCGCCGACGACCCGGCGTCCGGCGGGCGCCAGATGCCTTCGCACTGGGGCAGCGCCCGCGTCAACATCGTCTCGCAGGGCAGCGCAACCGGATCGCAGTGCCTGCACGCGGTCGGCTGCGCACAGGCCGCCGGCCTCCTCGCCACACTGCCGGATCTCGAGGCGAGCAGGCGGACGTCACAGCCCGACGAGGTCGCCTACGTGTCGATCGGTGACGGCACGACCAGCGAAGGCGAATTCTGGGAATCCCTCAACACCGCCTGCACGCTGCGGCTGCCCGTCGTCTACCTGGTCCAGGACAACGGCTGGGCCATCTCGACGCCGGTCGAGGTGCAGACGCCCGGCGGCAGCATCTCCCGGCTCGTCAGCGCATTTCCGAACCTGCTGGTCGAAACGGCCGACGGCACGGACTTCGCGGACAGTTTCCGCGCCATGACGGCGGCCGTGGCGCACGCGCGCGGGCGTCTCGGCCCGGCACTCGTGCACGCCACGGTGATTCGGCCGTATTCGCACTCGCTCTCCGACGACGAACGGCTCTACAAGACGCCGGAGGAACGCGAACAGGAAGGCCGGCGCGATCCGCTGAAGAAGATGGCCGCCGTCCTGCGCAGCCAGGGCGTGCTGTCCGACAGGGACCTCGACGCGCTTCATGCCGAGGTCGATCGGGACATCGCCGAAGCGGCGACGCGCGCACTGGCGGCCGCCAAGCCCGCGAAGGACACGGCGGAACTCTGGGTCTATTCCCCGACCGTCGATCCGACGTCGGCCGCCTTCTCGACGCCGATTCAACCCGAAGGCAAACCGGACACGATGGTGGCCGCCATCAACCGGACACTCAAGGACGAGATGGCGGTCAACCCCGGGATTGTCATCTTCGGCGAGGACGTTGCCGACTGCAGCCGCCCGGCCAGTCTCGAGGAAGTGCAGGGCAAGGGCGGCGTCTTCAAGGTGACGCACGGGCTGCAGCGGGCGTACGGGGTGGAGCGCGTCTTCAATGCCCCGCTCGCGGAAGCCAACATCATCGGCCGGGCGGTCGGCATGGCGACGCGGGGCCTGAAGCCGGTGGTCGAGATCCAGTTCTTCGACTACATCTGGCCGGCCATGCAGCAGTTGCGCGACGAGATGTCGATGATGCGCTACCGGTCGGGCAACACGTGGGCCTGCCCGATGG
>Ga0334722_10001816_pt1 | contig 25528 bp, 29 predicted proteins | sample C3_bottom_MG_FD_207210 | JGI IMG/M metagenome (GOLD analysis project Ga0334722, IMG submission 207210) | Sediment microbial communities from Yellowstone Lake, YNP, Wyoming, USA - C3_bottom | ecosystem: Environmental > Aquatic > Freshwater > Lake > Sediment | place: USA: Wyoming | collected... | reverse complement strand
AATTGGTTAATTACACCACCTTAACGGGTCAGTCATATACTACATTACCATTAGTCCAATCAAATGCTAATATATGGACGAATACTAATACATTTAATACAACCCTACCAACCTCAACAATAACCGCAACAACAGCAAATCAACTGGTTAATTACACCACATTAACGGGTCAATCATACACCACATTGGCGTTAGTTCAATCAAATAATAATACTTTTACAGCAAATACTTCGTTTAATGGTGAAGTTGATTGTAATAGTTGGTTAAATCTTAAGTTCAGAACTAGAATATATGATGTTTTGGGTACTGGTAATCATACTCAAATGTATCATATTGGAACTTACAATTTTGTCATAGGTCCAATTAGTAATAGTGGCACAGTTGATTTGTATTGTAAAGATGGGGTTGGTGTTCAAACGTTATGTTTCCAATCGTCATCTGTAGCAAATACGAGTAATTCACCGTTTATCTCAAATGGATTAGCAACATTTAATGCTGGAGCAGTTTTCAACTCGGTAATACCGACAACTTCAATTTCTGCTACAAGTGCAAATCATATAGTGAATTATACAACATTAACTGGTCAATCCTACACGACGTTAGCGTTAGTACAATCAAATAATAGTACATATACAGGAAGCAATATATTTTCAGGAGATATCACATTATCACGAACAAAAAACAATTCATCGTATGCGACGTATAATGCATTATCTGGAAGTTATATTGGGTATGTTTCCGAAAGTATAGCTTCCACATATTTATCAACATCAACGAATACATTTTATCAAGTTGGTGCGATTACTTTCACTTCTTCTAATGTTGGATTTTATATTTGTAATTATGAAGTAGAAATTAATGCGGCAACTGCTGGGAGTATAACAAAAACGTATGTATTTGTGGCAGATAATAATATTAGCACAACAATACCAATAGTTATTGCGGGGGCAGCAAAAAATGATTTTAGCACAAATACCTATACATTAGGGGACAGTATGTATTATTCTGGAAGTTTTACGTTTTTACAATCTACAACGACCGTGATATATTCTCTTCAAGTTAAAATTATTATTGGGTCAGGAACGTACGAACGAAAAGGGTCTATACGTATGACGAGAATTATATAATACAAATAATTTAAAATAAAATGTAATAATATATAAATGGCAACATACAATCCCCCAACCGAAGATATTACACAGTTTAATACATTATTATTTAATCAACCCGAAGAAATCTTGACGCAGGGCGAGGCAGATTTATTATATCTATCAAAAGTTTCTAGCGGAACATCGACAGCAGGAAATACGACATTTACTGGAACAATAAATAGCACAATTATTAATACCGTTAATTCAACAACAAATAGCATAGGAACAGCAGTTTCGGCACAGGTTCGTACAGTAAATATGGGAGTCGGGAATAGTATAGGAAATGACGATGTTGTGTTGGGACACACAGCATTTTGTGCTGGGCCGTTTAGTGTAGCAATCGGAAAAAATGCTTCCACTTCATATCAAACGGGGGCAATCGCTATTGGTGCCAATAGTAGCGTTCCAAATCCATTTGAGTATTCGACCGCACTTGGTTTTGGTGCTATGGCTACGGCATCAAACCAAGTTGTTTTAGGGAGAAATACAGAAACTGTTATTATTCCAAATCGTATTAGTTTTACGCCAAGTTCATATTCGTTTCCATTTAGTAGTAGTTTAAATCTTGGATATTATACATTATTAGTTGGTAGTTCGACATCGCTTACAACTGCTACAATAACAAATATATTAACTACTGCTACTATTCCAATAGGTGTTTGGCGAATAGATTACTCAATACAAATGACAGCCAATACAGCAGGGACAGTTTCAAAATCTCAATCACTTGTTTCATCAACCGCAGCATCATTATCACCTGTCCCTTTCACAGGTTCATCCATTCGCTCTCACGTTAGCGAAGTATATGCGGCAAGTGATATTCAAATAATAAACGGGTCATTTACTTTTCAGCAATCTACAGCAGAAGTTTTATATTTAAATGTTTTACGAACGTTTGCGACAGGAACGTTTGCGTGTGTAGGCACAATGTCTACAACAAGAATTGCCTAGTTATAATATGTGTTATATATATATAATGGAATTATATACTTTTTTATCTATCGTATTAGTCCCTAGTTTAGGAGCATTAGGAGTGTATTTATACAAATCAAAATGTTCTAATATTACACTCTGTTGGGGACTATTGGAAATTGACCGCGATGTTATTGATGAAATGAAATTGGATATGAATGTAGAAAATCATAATCACCCCCAACCTTTAGAAAATACTATTTAGTTGCGTTTTAATTTAGAAATAATATTATATATTTAATATATATAATGTTAAACAACGTTCAAGTAGAAGATTTAGCGAAAAGAATGGGGGTTCGTCTAGAGGCAGTTTGCTTTAAAAGTGAATTGAAAGATATGAAATTGAAGCATAATGTCGGATATATAATTAATTTAGAAAATGAGTTTGATGAAGATGGCGAACGAAATGAAGGCAGTCATTATACGTGTTTTTTATATAATAAGTATCCCAACGAAAGATGCCGTGATGAATACGTATATTTTGATAGCTACGGAGTTCCGCCACCACAAGAAGTGTTAGAGTTCTGCGGTGTAAATGAGAAGGAGATGCCATATAATACAATCGATGTCCAAAGTCTTATGGCAGATTGCTGTGGTTGGTTTTGTTTGGCGTTTTTGTATTACATTAACGTATTTCAAGGAAGAACTATGGATTTATATACCGATTGTGAACATTTTACCAGTTTATTTAATAATCTTAATGAGACCAATGATTGGAAGCATAATGAGGCAGTGCTAAAAATGTTTTTTAGGAATGGACCACAAGAAACAACTTTAGAATCCCTCGGTTTTACTTTCATCCCGAATGGGACTGACGTTGCTACTGGAATCGCCGACGTGAATAGCATTACAAGTGAATGTTAAACTAATTCTATTTATAAAATAATATTATTTTTATTCGCAATATTAGACACGTTAATCCCGTGTCTAAAATAGCGAATAAAATATTCTCCCAGTTTCTCCATTCTCCGTTCTCCCCTTTAAAATCTATTTTTATAATTATATTATTGATATATATATACTTTTTAAGGGGGGAGAATGGAGAATTGGGGAGAATTGGAGATTTAAGTATAGTTATTAATATAGTAAATATTATAAAAAAATATATTCATAATATATATAATGAACAATAACATAATAGATGGGAGTGGTCTTGCAAAAGATATTAATAAGGTAGCAAATAAAGTTGCAAATAAAGTATCAAAGGTAGGGAAAAAAACTGGTAGATTTATAGACACCGTAATCAATCCCGATAAATATCTACCGCCATCATTGAAGAGGGTTTTAAAAGACCACGGCGAAGAAGTTATAACAAAATTAACATTAAGACGAAATCCAGTCTCATCTCTTATAACGGGTGCGATGAACGCAGTATCAGGAGGAACATTTTATGATAATTTGAAAAATCAACCTTATGATAAATTATTTCATTTAGGATTAGTTGTATCAACTGATAATACCAATTTTGTTTTAGAAAAAATTGAAAGAGTGAATGTATCCTATTCAATCTCAACCCCCGAAGGATTGGAAAAGTTGGATGTATCAGTTCCTTCTGGGTTAACCGTGCGTAATTTAATAGATAATACTTTAAATAAAATGGGAAAAAACAAGTTTCTAGATTACGATGGTTATAATAACAATTGCCAAGATTTTATGATGAATGTATTACAGTCAAATCAAATAAGCAATGAAGAAAATACCAAATTTGTAAAACAAGATACACAAGTATTATTTAAAGATAGTTCATTATTACAAAAAGTAAGTAAAAAATTAACAGATATTGGAGCATCAGCAAATGTATTAATGAAAGGTGGAGAAATAGATAATACTTTAGAAAATAAAATATATACTAATAATATAACTATGGATTTACAATATTTGCTACCCCATAAACAAAATCTTCATAATTTACAATTACATCAAGATAGAAGTGAATATCCACAGGCGTTAAAAGCAGGATTATCTCAAACATTACCAGTTCAATCATCGGGTAGCGGAATTGGTCAGACAATTAAAAAAATTGGTCGCCAAGTTAATCGTGTTGGTAATAAGGTTAGCACTGTAATACGAAAGGTAGATAATTCGGTTAAAGCAGTTGATGATGCATTGGATATGATGAAAGATATTCCAGCAGCAAAACGTGCCGAACTTAAAAAGGTTGGGTTAGATGTAGCCGAAATATTATTAAAAAAAGGAGTTCCTATTACAGCAGGAACAATCGCAGGTGTTTTAGGAACTATCGCGGGAGGTCCAGCATTGGGGATTGCGTCATCGGTTGGTACGTCATATTTAGCAGGTATGGCCGCAAATAAAATTGCCAAAGAAGAAGGTATTAACGGTGGGGGATTATACGCACAAAATCAGGGGAAAGGTATGGATAGTGATAGTGAGGATGAATGTTGCGAACTATGTGGAATGTCGGGTGGACGTTTGCTAGTAGATAGGAAAGTAAGTGTTAGAGACATTTATAATGCAGCAAAATCAGTTCCAAAGGTTTATAAACAAAATATTAAATCATTAAATGAAGGAGGTGCTATTCGTGGAAGAATGGGTGCAGATAGTTCTACATATACACCAAAACAATTGATGGATGGTTCGGGAGTTAAAAAACCAAAAATGGTAAAAGGGTCTCCTGAAATGAAAGCACATATGCAACGATTGAGAGATATGCGTAAAAAGAAATAAAATATAAACGTGTGTTGGCGGCTGAAAGCCCATTGACCATTGGTCAACGTGATTAAAATTATAAACGTATATCGGCGGCTGAAAGCCGCCGTGACACGATTAAAAATAAAGAAATATGCGTAAAAAGAAATAAAAAAAATCTCTTTAAATATTAAATATGATATATATTTTAAACCCAATAAATAAAGACAGATTTAAAAAAATTGAAAATATATTAAATACAATTACATTTCCAATTATTTCAAAAAATAATAGAAGAGGATTTCCAAAACATAAAGCATTTGTGTTAGGACTTGTAAAACATAGATGTTATAAATATATTGATACTGCTAAATTAAATGAAAAATACCCTGAATTATTAGAAGAATTATTTATATTGGGAGATGAGATATGCCCCTTTAATTTTACAAGTATTTATATTAATAAAAATGTGGTATGTCCTAAACATACCGATACAAACAATATAGGTAATAGTTTAATTATTTCTGTAGGTGAATATACAGGTTGTAATTTAGTAATTAATAATGTAGAGTATAACCCACATTATCAACCTATTATTTTTAATGGAAGTATATACGAACATTATAATATTGATAATTTAATAGGAACAAAATATAGTTTAATTTTTTATAAAATTAGCAATTAAACAAAAATAAAGATAATGCTTAATATTCAATTAAAAACAACACATTTAAATGAAAATTAAGATAAATATATGTAATTTACGATAAATTACATATATACTGCTTGATTAAAATATTTTAATCTAGTTGGTGCTGTAAATATTAATGAAAAAAGCATATTTGGTTATTAATTTCCTTTTAATCGGTGGTTATTTAATTGGTTTTTAATCTACTTCTTAATTTTCGTTTAATTTTACATTATTCTCTTTCGTTTAATATAATTTTCTTTAGATTTAATAAAGGTTGTTTTAGTTCCACTTCTTTTTCGGCGTTTATTAGGTTGTTTTATATAATCTGTTAATATGTTTCGTTGTAATAAAATATTATTACTATCAGTTTTACAACTTATCTCTTTTATAATTCTATTAAAAGTATAGTATTCAATTCTTGATAAGAGTTGGTAATTCCCAAATTGTTTTATATTTAATAAAACTCTCTCTCTACATATATTATTTATTTTTCTTGTTTTAATCTTTGTATTGTTTTGTGTAATTCTTGTTAAACTCCAGTTTGTATTTACATCTTCATCTAAATTTATTTTTTTCTCATAATATTTTTTTATCGCATTTTTGACAAGTTGATTAGTATTACCTTCAATATACGATAATATTTTATTTATTATTTCAGTTGGAAAGTTCATTTTATATTATTATTGAGTAAAGTCTTTATATTATTATTAATTTGTGATTGATATTGCATACCATCCGTGGCAACCATTCATTTTTTTTCAGGAATAATATTCCTAGAATGTTCTTTAGGAAATAGGGGTTTCGGGCATTTCGCCAAATAGGTTTAGGTTTCGGGCATTCGGGCAATGAATTTTAAGACAATTTAAGATAAATAAAAATGTTAATGTTTCTCTCTATTTTTGATTTTAAAGAATAATTAATAAAATAAAAATTAATAAAAAATACTAAAAATGAATGAAATATTAGATAATATATATAGATAATTTCAACTTTTAATCAAATATGTAATTGACAGAATTTAATTCTTCATCTGTATACTTTCTATAAGTTTCTCTCTCACTTAAATATATATTAATCAAACTTTCTAAATTGTTCAACAATTTATAATATTTTTTTATTTTATAACCGTTTTTAATAATTTCCAAACTATCAAACTCTTTTTTATATTTAGAATATAATTTAGTACCAACTCCGTATTTAATAAATTGTTCTAAACCACCTTCCCAAATGATTTTAAGTTTAAGTCTTTCTTTTTCTAAATCTGTAAAATTCATTATACAATAATATTACAAATAAAATAAAAATATGATATTAACAATAGAAACTATGGATAAAAATTAAGTTGTAATTTATTTTTTTAAATTAATTAATAAATATTAGATAAATTGAATTTTCTATCTACTGCCCCTCCCACGTTAACATATCTACCAGTGCTAGGATTTAAAACTTTTGAATTTTTTTCTAAAAAATAGTCTTCATACAAATCGAATATTTTGTCCTTGATTGGATAGGTCGCAAATAATTTGATAAATATTTTGTCCTTGCTCTTGCTTGGATTGGTCGTAAAAAATAATTGAATTAATATTTTACGAAGTTGTCGGCGTGATGTGGTACCCTTGGTTTCTAAATAAAATAAAGTATAATATTTGTTAAATATACCTGTAGATGTTAAAACCGAATGTAATTCGGGAAACGAAGATTTATTTATAAAATAAATAAATGATTTGTCCCACCCGACAATCCCATTATATTCTTTAATAATATTCCAAATCTCTTCTGGAAAATAAAATCCGTTTATTGGTTGTGGACAGACATTTACATCTTGATTCGACATTTTTTCAGTTTCATCGCGTTGATTTCGAAATTCTTTTACAAGGTCCGAGACGACCGATAGGCAGATGCCCTGCGAAGAGGGACGATGGGGCAGATGACCAAGTTTTTGGTCCGAGGAGACCGATAGTCGTCTGCCCTGCGAAGATGGGCGACGTTGGACTACGCTTTTAATATCAAAAATATTTGTAGTATTCATTTTTGTAGTATTATTAATTTGTGATTGATATTGCATACCATTCGTGGCAACCATTCATTTTTTTCAGGAAGAATATTCCAAGAATGTTCTTTAGGAAATAGGGGTTTCGGACATTTCGCCAAATAGGTTCGGACATTTCGCCAAATAGGTTCGGGCATTCCGCCAAGAATATTCTTGGAACATTCCAGTCCCCCCAAAAAATGAATGGTTGCCACGAATGGGTTCAGATATCAATCACAATTAATTAAATACCAATATATAATGGCACCAATTACCAGAAGTATGACCAGAAAAATGAAGGGATTTTATTTCCCAGAAGAGATTTGGAATATTATTAAAGAATATAATGGGATTGTCGGGTGGGAAAAACCAATTATAGATTTTTTAAATAAACCGTCCTATAAAGATTTGGACAATATTTTAAGTAAGGTCGATATATTGGGTCGTGACAATTATATACATTATATTTGTAAATGCCATTTTTATGAACGCAAAGTCTATAATCAAATAAGCCTACGCCGTAAATTATTAATCCAAATGTTTTTCAAGACTAGACCAAGCAAACATACAATTTTAGAATTGTATAAAAAATATTTGGATGAATTATTTTCAGCAACTTTAAAAGTTGGTGATAATTATAATTTTAATCATTGGAATGACCTTACTTCCACTTGTATTCGATCAACTATTATTAAAATTAATAGGGTAAGTATGTACGTCAAATTGGAAGATGGACGAGAGATAAGGGTTTTTGGAAATAATAATTCGTCGTATATTCAAATCTAATATTTAGTAGTTAGTTATTTAAATTGTAAATTAATTAAAAGTTTTTAGATAGATTGAGTTTTTTATCCACCGACCCACCCACCTTCACATATCGATTAGTCGTCGGATTTAATACTTTTGTATTATCTTCGCTAAATACAGGATTCCCCGCTTTTCCTAGACCCTTACGATTTGCAGTTTGTGGTTGGAAATTTTTGCGACCAGTTCTATTCGCAACTGCCGATTGTTTGGATGCAGCCACTTGTGAATACATTTGCTGTTCATTATCATCTGAAAACATATCTGGAGTTGGACTAAAATCTTCATCGATGGTTTCTAATTCAACTGGTTGCGGGTCTTCGACTGGTTCTTGTTTTAATACTAATGTATTATTTCGTAAAAAGAATTGTTCACTTAAATATTTACTTAATGCATCTTTTTTTAATTTTTTTTTATTACTAGGAATAATATAGAATGAATAAATAAAGAAATTATAATTTGTAACTAAATCTAATAATTGTTTTAACGAGTATACGCTAAAGGGATTTGTAGAAGTACGAATGCGTGCCATATATATTATTCAAAAGATTATATTTTAAATTAATTTAAAATATATTTATATATTATGAAAATATACGACAGTGATAAAGCAGGAAAGAGATTTGTTGCAGTATTTGACGATGGAGATGAAACATATTTTGGACTTGATACAGGTATGACCTATATTGACCACGGTGATAAAACTATGAGAAAGAATTATTTAGCACGTCATAAGAATGAAGACTGGAATGATTATAAATCAGCTGGTGCATTATCGAGGTGGATTAATTGGGGCGATTCCACAAATATTCATAAAAATATTGCAAGTTTTAAAAAACGATTTAATTTATAATCTCAACCACAATCTATATAATTGCTTTAGTGAACGGTTTTTATAAGATATATATTTTATAGTTGAATCTAGTTCATACATCATAACCATTCTCAATTCTAAATCCCATATCATTTGATTTCGATAATACGCAGTTGTTTTATATTTTGGGTTCAAACCACAAATATTAGGTTGGTTGGTATGCCTCCACAAAGATGTTTTCTTATATGTATTAATAATTATATTTCTAAATATCTCATCGTTAATATTTGAGAATGTAATTATATAATCATCAATACGTAATGTTCCGAAATCGGGTTCTTGGTATAATAAATATAATATATAATTCTTGGATTTGTTATACATTTTTTCCTCCAAAATAAATGAATAAAATGAGAGTAGTTCCATCCGAATATCTCTCAGATGGTCTGCATACTCGTGTATTTTTTTTAATATATCATATGGAATGGTCAGACTATTATTCAAGTTATTCAACAAATAATCCATTATAATATATATTTAGTAATATATATATTAAGATAATATATTTAGATATATATATATATTAATTAAATGGAGTTACGCCAAGAATTAAAAAAATTAAGACCAACACTATCAGATGGTTCGCTTACAACATATTGTTCTATACTACGGTCGTTACATTCTAAAATTTTCGGTGGAGATATTCGAAAAGACGATTTTGATGAAAGTAAAAAAATATTGGAATACTTAAATGATTTACCACCTAACAAGCGTAAGACAATATTATCAGCATTAGTTGTAATTTCAGGGAAACCAGAATACAAAACTGAGATGCTACAGGATATTAAGGAGTATTCAGCAGACGCAAAAAAAATGGAAAAAACCGAAACACAGGAAGCCAATTGGGTAAGTAAAGATGAAATTTTAGCATTATATAATGAATACAAACAAGATTCAATGTTGCGTTATCGGAAAAGTAAATTGAGTATGAATGACCTGCAGGCAATCCAAAACTACATTATTCTGGCTTTATTAGGAGGTATGTTTATCGCCCCCCGTCGCTCGCTTGATTATACAGAGTTCGTTATTAAAGATATTAATAAAAACACCGATAATTATTTAGATAAAAATGAATTAGTTTTTAACAAATATAAAACCGCACGGTTCTATGACGAACAACGAGTAGCAATTCCTAAAGAATTATTATCCATTTTAAAAAAGTGGATTAAAAATACCGACAACAAATATTTGTTATTCGACAGCAACGGTTCTAAATTGACTTCTGTTAAACTAAACCAACGTCTAAATAAGGTATTTCAAAAAAATTGTAGTATAAATATATTACGCCACGTGTATCTAACAGACCGATTTGGAGATGAAATTGAACGAAGTAAAAAAATGTCCGAAACTGCTGAAGATATGGGGACTTCGTCTGCACAGGTTATTGGGACCTATATTAAGAATTAACTAAATTATTATATTACTATATTATATATGGTATTTATTTGGATAACCCGTGTAAGACTTTTTATTAAAATTATAACTATCATTTATTTATTTATTTCATAATAATTATTATTTTAAAAACTGTTGATTTTGAATATACGCTGGTAATAAATTACGATTTAATAATAGATTTGGGTTACTGGATTCGAGGGCAGGATGTGCGTATCCATCTAATGTGACCAATCTCCCTCCTGCAAATAATCCCGAACCAACCTTATGAGTTCTACCTAATCCAAAACCAATTAAATTAGATGAACGTTGAATATCATCTACACTATCATTCATTCTCGTCCTTGCAACTTGAGTAGGATTTATATAATCTTCGTTCATTGGTTGTTCTTGTTGGTATTCGTGCGGAGATATATACGAATTAGATGGTTTTGATGGTTTTGGGCGTTTATTTCCAAACTCATCAATATAATTACCTGCCATAGATGATAATGCTAAAGTGCCAACACCAATAAAGGGTGCCAATTCGGGTTGAACGACGGCTAGTGCAGTTCCTAAACCAACTATTCCAGTTTGAACCATCTCGCTCAAATAGGGTTTCGCAACATCACTTATAAACTCATTTCCTTGACGTTTGGCTTCTTTTTTTAATTCTCGACCTGCTTGGATTGCTTGTTGTTTGGCTTCCTTCGCAATTAATCTTGCTTCTTTTTTAAGTTGTCTAGATGTTTGTTTTAATTCACTTTTAACGTATTCTTTCCCTTGCTTGTAAATATCGCCTAATCCTCCTCCTTGCATTTCGTGTGAATACAGCGTATGTGCTTTTCCATTTTTGAATTTATTTCTAATTTTATTAACTAATTCCTTTTTGACCATAATCGGCATATCTCCTTCGGTAATACGAATACCGCAACCTTTTGAACTTCTGTTTAATTGTGATGCAGTTGGTTTTTTAATATTTATAGTTTGCATTATATATATTAAAATAGAAAAGAAAATGGGGTATATTACGATAATATTAACTGATTGGCAAAAGTGGAGGGGTGGAGGGTGGAGGGTTGTCTCAACTCGTTATAGTCATATTATATATATTTTATTTTTTTTTATTCATTATCTACCAAGTTTGGCAGATAATGATATATTTTATTTTTTTTAAACAAAAATCTGATATTCAACTTTATTCAACCATCCACCATCCACCCATCCACTTTTCAATTATCTACCAAAGAAAAAAAACAAAAAGTAAGATGAACTACAAAACCTCTATGGTATGTCATTACCACACCCGCCCTAAATATAAAGTAAATATTTAGACTCTCTGTCCAGTATAGAGATTAAGATTGACACTGCAGGAGTATGAGATGAACACATACAAGTCAATCGCAAATGCAGACATATTTTGTCCAATAATATTAACAGATTTTGAAACGCCCTTCTCAATTGGTAGGCAACGCTCCACATTAACATAGTAATAATTGTAAGAACTTTCAAAATCAAATTGAGAAATTAATCCTGATGACATACCGTCCATTTGAGAACCATTGACTCCATTTTGACCGTTCAATTGGTTCAAAAACGATTCGTAAATATAACGCTGAGAATTATAAATTGAGTTCTGCCCGGAAATAACCACGTTAAAGCTATTTAAAAATGTTAATGGGGAAGTTGTTCCACCTCCAGCAGGGTCAAAAGATGATTGTAGCGGTGAAATGGTGTTATTAACTGCTGATACGGCCGAATGAAACGGAATGACTAAAACACTTTTAATTCCAGCAATACCGTTTGTAATTAAGCTATTAAATGTACCTGCAGCCGCCGTGTTCAAAACTTGGTATTGATAAATATCTTCGTAATCAATTTTTCTCACAGGATTTGACAACATCGCCTGTTCATATACTGGGTTAAAAGTATATGACGGAACTGTTAATGTTATATTTAGAAGAGGCCCAGTTGTTGAACCTGCTGTTTTAGAAGCTGCATCAAGGGCAGAACCTCCTACAGATAAACTGCAGGTAAAATCTGTTGCAACTCCCACCTGAACCGCAGCCATTCCACTGGAAGCAACAGCAGATGAAATCATAATTGGATTAATACCTCCTAAAGGAAATTGGCACGAACCTTGAGTTTGCGACATAATTCTTGCTGTCGTTGCGTTAAAAACAACTACAGTATTATTAAGATTGAGTGTAATTTTCATAAACACGCCCTTGCACAATGGCATCTTATCAAAAAAGGAATGTAAATGACGAAGAAAAACCGTTGCGACGATATTGCACTGCCATATTCCAGCAGCTATTTTAATATTACTAGATTTAAATATCTGATTCAACGAAGATTGAGAAGCCAAAACGCTAAATGCAGATTGGGATACAGCAGTTAATCCTGCCACATTAAAGTTCCAAGCACGTTGTCGTTGATATAATCCGACATTTGACTGTTCAAAAGAATTGGCTGCACCAGTAAGAACTGGTGCGATATAGTTATTAACATTGTTAGAAACACCAACTGAACCATAAACCGAGGCTGCCGTGTTATAAGACCAACTGGAAGAAGTGTCTGGATAAAATCCAATACTAGGACCCAATGTTAGTAAATCTTGATATGATAAAGTGGTTAGTAATTTAAAATTGTTCCACAAAGATTGGAAAGGAGTTTGCTGGATAATCGTAGAACCTCCTAAATCGACTGAAATAGAATGAATCACCGAACCGTACCAATTTTTCAATCCAACTCCATAATCAACCGCATTGGCCGCTGTAGGATTGAAGGTATTCGATGCTGTGGCAGTTGATAAGCATAATTGCATCGGAATTGTTAGGTAGGCCTCCCGATAATTTATCCACTTATTACTGTTTGAAAGTTGGCTTGTATCAATTACACTCTGATTTCCAGCGTAATTTGCGTTTTGGTTATCAAGAATACTAATCCAATCCTTTTTAATAAAGATGTTGGGGTCAGTTTCACTCATAGAAGATAAGTCATATACTATTTGGTCCATTTGTGTTATATATATTTGGAAAAGATAATAATTTTTGATATTTTATTTAATTGTTTTTAATTATTGCTAATTATTTAAAATAATATTAATCGATTTTTTAATATTATTTTTATTATTTCTAAAGAGGTTAATTCCCATTTGAAATGGGAATGCCCCGATTAAAATTATTCAATGTTTTAGAACTTAATATTTCCTAATTTCTTTTTCAATCCAATTACGCCTTCAGATTTGAGAGCAGTTTGTTCTAGAAATCCCATACCGCGAAATCCTGCACCTAAACCACTTCCTACTGATGGACCAGATACTAATGCGGTTCCAGCACCCCCGCCTGGCTGTCCGAGCAAAACAGAACCAATTCCGCGACCTTTCATATACAATTTACAATTTCCTTTTCCCTTCATCGTCATCGTCATATTATGTCTAGGCATTCTATATAATCTATAAAGATATTTTATTTTTTTTTAATATTTTTAATTTTAATAATAAACATAATAATTGTGTTATATTTGTTATTTGTTTTTGGAGATTTGACTCGAGTTTATTGGACGTATCATCTTGTTTTAAATTTTTCAAATCAAGTAATAAACTGGTCTGTTCTTTTTGTAAATCATCGTAAAACCTCATTAATTCATTTTCGCTAATTGTCATTTATATATATTGATATTATATTTTTGCTAAATAAACGAATTATCTTTCTGATTTTGGGGTTTCACGAATAAGCAATATAATGGACATATTTGGGTCTTGAATAGCTAGATTGTTACTATCCTGACCAACGAACCTCACAAATAAAGAACTAATTGTTCCCTTTAATAACTTACACCAAACATATTCATTCGGAATTGACTTTATCAATTCGCCAAACCCCACGTCAGGGACTACGCTGTGAATAATCGATGAGGGTGAGGAATATTCATTACTGATATTACTAATAGTCATTAATGCACTTGGATTTGGTTGAATCTGCGGTGCAATAGAAGATGTATATGTTAAAATTGTATTATTTCCCGTATTTTGTGATGTTGCAAAATTGGTTGCATATCCAACTATTAAACTAAAATTAGCGGGGATTGTAATAAGGGGGTTGAAATAAGTTGTCGGATAACCGACAAACGCAACTGCTCCCGTTTGAACATTGGCAACGGGGGCAGTCCAACCACTAGGTAAAGATGTTGGAACGGGATACGTTATAATATTTACTGCGTATGTGTTTGGATTTACGATAAACTCCGCGTAATATACATATTGTCCAGTTGAATTGATTAGATATTGCCCAGCTTGTATAAACACAAATTGAAGATAATTATTAATATCAGCAATTTCATATAACCCAGCAGGTATCGTAACAGTATAAGTTGTTGTGGTTGAACCAATGACCCAACTATACGTAAAGGTATTATTTTTCAAAGTTGTTGAATTAATGTTTTGCCAGCTATAATAGAGATTTACACTTTGCACTGCAATTTGGTGGTCATCAAAACGGACTGAAGTCGGAAAGTTATAAACTAATGTGGAATTATTACTTCCTGCTAAAATATTAGATTGATTTAACACAATTGTATTCATCGTTTATATATTTATAGTATATATTATTTTATACAGTTTTTAAATAATATGATATTGTTGTTTTGCTTCTAAATAAGCCTTATGTGCGTCTGTTTCGTTATCAAAATAACCTAAATGTATTCGTTGATTACCTGCTATTCTTATACGGGCAACCCATTGTTTTTGTTTTTTGTCCCAACAGTATCCTTTAATATTTTCTTTATTCCAATTATTTTGTTGAGGTGAAACAATCCTTAAATTATCAACCCTATTATCATATCTAATATGATTTTTATGGTCTATTTGTATTTTTGTATTTGTTATATCTAAACCTAAAAACGCAAATCCAATTATACGATGTAGATAATACGACTTATAATTAATACACGCTTGTAAGTAATGATTAGGTTGTTTATATCCCTTAATATGTTTCATATCACCATTATTTTCAATTCTATAAATATTCCCATTTGTAAAACAGCATAAGTGTATTCCATTTAATTCAATGTATTTACACGTTTCAATATTATTAGTTTCCATTTCTATAAAACTATACCATTTAATTTTTAAATCAATTTTATACAGTTTTTAAATCTTTAATTATTAATAAACTTTGGTCATTTGTTAATTCACCCATTTCCACTAATTTTTTAACTAAAGATTTCATTTCTTTAACAATTGATTTGGAATTATTTCCTGCAAGTAATTCACCTTTTAATACTTTAAATTTATGTGTCATTTGCTCGTTTTCATTTAATAATCCAGTTCCTTTACTTTTCGGAGTGGTTGGGGTTCTTGGTGTTCTTGGTTTTGAACCTAATCTTATTTTTTTAACTGGAGATGGAGTTTGAAGTTTTTTTTGAAATGGGCGAGTTGGTGTTGCTATCACTTTTGAAGCAGCTAATCGTTCTTGCTCTAATTCATCTTCAATTTCTTTTATAAATTGAGCATATTCCTCTTCGTATTTTTGTTGGTCGGCAGCTACTTGCGATTGAGCAATTCTATCAGTAAGTTGTTTTTCTTTTTCAATTTGATTTTGTAATATTAAATCTGATTGTTGTTTGGATAATTGTTTTGATTGTTGTTTGGCAAGGTTTTTAGATTGTCTAGCTTGTTGTTTTTCTTGAAGTTCTGCTAAAACATTGGGTTGAGTTTGTTTTGCTTGTTGTTCGGTTTTAATTGCTTTTTCGGCAAGTTTAACCTCGGGTGTTTTAATTGAAGTAATAGGTTTAACTTCGGTTTTTGGAATTGATTTTGAGACGGATGAGCGAGATGGTATCGCGGGGATTGATGTTATATTTGGATTTGACGCTAAATAATCATTTACTTTATTAAATAGTTCATTTTCAGCAAATAAGGTAGCTTGATTTGTATCCTGTATAGACGAGTCATTTGCAGTTTCAATAATTTTATTAATATCTTCACGTGATAATCCATCACGATATTTATCGGCATACGCTTTCAATTCTGCTTGGTATTTAATAGGGTCATTCATAATTCGAGTAATATCCTTTTTAGCAGGGAGTTGACCTTTTACTCGTTGTAAATCTATTTTCAACCACGGGTCAGTCACGTTTTGTATAACATCATCGACATCTTCTTGGGTTAGGGCGTTTTGAACCACCAGAAAATCTTCACTTTCGGGTAATAAGGTTTCCTCTTGCTGAGTAGCAAATTTTTTGTAAATTAAAGAAATTAATAATGGAGCCCGTATTCCCCCCGAGAATTGCTCTTTTACGATTTTTTCAATACTCGGGAACTGCTGTATAAAGAAAAATAATAATTCCCCATTTTTGATTAAATAATCAAGCACTTCATTTGTGTTGCTAGAATCGGTTATTTTATTCAACATTACCCTTGCTTGGACTTTCAATTTTTCCACATCACCAGCTCTTTCCTCAATGGAACGACTATCAGTCCTTTCAGTATCTTGCACACCTGTCTTCATAAATGCAACATTCTTATTAAAATTATTTTGATTTAACTGTATCTGAAGAGCAAGATTGGCTAAATACTCTTTAGTATATTTATCATAATCAGAAGTAGAATTTTGAGATGGAAAAGACATATTTACTATTATATATATTATGAATATTATTTTTATAAATAATAATATTAATTGAAATAAGTAATTTAATTTATTCTACAACAACATCTGACATTGGAATTACATCGGTATTTATATTTCTCACAAATTGGTCTTCTGCTCGTAAGGTTTCAAATACGTCGAGCATTATCGTATTGAAAATTATATCTATAACTTCTAAATAATTTTCATCGGGTAGTCCAGAAATATACTCGTGAAACTTAACATTAAATTGTTTGGTTTGCCGTGTAGTCAGTTTGGAAAATGGGTTTAATGGTGGGAGACCCATACTATCGTTTATAATCACCAGTAATTTCTGTCGAATATCCTTATTGTTAAAATCGGTTTGACTGAATGGCATTTGATATCTATATAATAGATAGATATAAAATAATTTTGAAAATAAACGCATTATTTAAACAGTAATTGATTCCTCAATAACAATAACGCCATCCTTGACTAACTGCTTAAATGCAGTTGTGCCACATTTAACATAGCGATTAGTGCGAGGATTCAAATATTCATTTTTTTCATTAACCAATGGTTTTGGTGCAGAGGGTTTGCGAGATTTCCTTTTGGGCGAATTGGCTGGGGACGTAGGGTCATAATCTCCAACACAACTACTCTCATCCATTAGTTTGGTTAAATCGGGTTCAATAGATAATTCTTCTAAAGGTTGTTCAGATACCTCTTCAGGTTCGGGTTCAAGGGCAACAACTTCGGGGGCGACAATTTCAGGGGCGATGACTTCGGGGGCGATGACTTCGGGGGCGACGACTTCATATTCCACTACTACCGCATCTCGATTAACACGCACTTTTCGCTTTTTATCAACTTTGGTCATACTACTTTTAGTTGGCATCTTATATATATTACCTAAATATATTCTTTATATTGAATTAAACGCAATTTATATTAATTGTAAAATATTCGTTTTAATATATGCGTATTCTTTATACTCATTTTTGCCACGGTCGCATCTACCTCCAATATCAAATATTACATTACCATTGTGTAAATCTTCCTTATTGTATTTCCAATAGTATAACCCATCAAAAAATGAGAATACAAAATACACGGGTCTGTCAGATGATTCAGCGTAATCTGTTTTATTTTTCCCCACCATCGTAGTAGAATAAGTATTTAAATAATTCCGTCTTGATTTGAGTTCAACATAGCAGTCTTTTGATACATAATCGTATACAAAAAAACTGTTTGTTGGTTTTAAACTTTGACTAAACCTTTTTCTAATCTTTACTATTTCACTTATTTCTTTATTTCTTCCAAAAACCAAATCATTTAATTTAACGGGATTCACTAACATTTATATTTATCAGTCATTATATTTTGATATTTTAAACTTATTAAATAGGTATATACAATGATATATACTACGGGGAGACAGGGATTTCCGCATTAGTATTCATCACAATTTATATTTTAAATCTTTCGTGCAATTCATCTAATACTAATAGATGTTTATTCATCCAATAATTATATCGAGTTTTTACCATTATTATTTCACGAAGTTGGATAACACTATATAAAATATCATATCTATATTCTTCCATAGAATAATCATCCACTTTCGGTGAAAACTCGGGGATTTCCATAGGGATTTCCGCATTAGTATTCATCACATTTTTCTTTTTTTGTTTCCATAATCGATTATTTGATAATTGTTTCATTTTATCTTTGTATGGCATAGTTTTTTATAAAAAGGATTTACTTTTATGATATAATAATATACAGTATAGTCTTTATATTATTATGTTATATATATTTAGGGATTTCCCATAGGGATTTCCTTACTAGTTATGGTTTATGTTCTAATTTCAAAAAAGTTAGATAAAATATGCTCACACTCTAAAAATATCATATTTCGTTCTGCACCTTAATATTCTTAATGCTTTTTCTGATAAAACTAAATCCTTAAACTCAATATGTTTATCTTTTAAGCAAATATTGAGTGCTTGAGTTACAGCATACTTATCATTATATAATTCTTTATTAAGAAATACATTTCTTTTGGTTTGTCGCTGACGGTAGCAAGTAATACTTTTTTCAATATGAGTATCAATATATGTTAGTTTAATTAACTTGTCGCAATTTTCGCATTTAACATATTCATTATCCTTGAGCTTTTGGGCTTCATTTTTTTTAATCTCTGCAGGTTTTCTTCTAACCGATTTTTGTAAATATATGAAAAAAGGATTTGCTTCTAACTCGATTAATAATTCTGCGTCATCACTATTTGCACATAACTGTTCGATAAGATTGACAAAGATTTGTTTGGGTGTAGTCATAAAAGTGATTACTTTTTTTGGTATATAATACTATACTCATTTCTTTATATTGTTTTAACTTTATATTTAGGGGGGGGTTGGGTAATGACATACCGAAGAGGTTTGGCAGTTCATCCTACTTTTTGTTTTTTTTCTTTGGTAGTCTATACTTAAAGTGGAGGGGTGGATGGTGGATGGTTGAATAAAGTTGAATATCAGATTTTGGTTTAAAAAAATAAAAAAAATAAAATATATATAATATGGATATAACGAGTTGAAACAACCCTCCACCCTCCACCCCTCCACTTTTGCCAACCAGTTAATATTATACCCTTACATATAATATCAACAACTACCAACACCCCATAATCAATCACAATTAATTAGAATTATTACTAACATCGTCGTTCTCAGTGTCCCCTTCATCTTCATCAAAATTATCCATATCTACCAAATTATTTAAGTTGAAATGTTTTTTTAATAATTCAATATCAAATATAACAGTATTCCCTTTATTTGTTTTTCGCCCTTTTCTAATTCCATCTAATTTAAAATTATATAAAGTCATAATTAATTTTGTTAATGTTATTTCATATTTAAATTTACAACTCTGGCGGTAATGTTCGAAGTTTCTAAAAACCTCCGACCCTAACAATTCAAGTTCAGTCTCATTATAATGTTCGCTAACATAATGCTCTAACCATAATTCAACGGGGTTTTTATTACATTCTTGAATATTTTGTTGGTATTCAGTCATCGGAAACTTGGCACTACCAAACGTTTTTAACTCTGGTATTTCATTAAAATAATCAAAAACTGTTCTCAAAACATCTTCGTTTGTTAATAACTCATTAAACTTATTAAAATACTCGGTATTCCCTTTCAATGCATCGGATGCTTTAATAATCCACATTCTCCTATCACCCTTTTCAGATGGTATAGGGTCAGTAATATTTGTAGTAATAATAAAACGATGATAAGACTGAATATCATATTGAACTACGCCCTTGGTGTTAATAGTGATGGTTGGTTCAGTAATCAATGCTTTAATTTTACCCATACTATCAATGGTGTCTTTCTTATTCAATTCATCAAGATTTACTAAAAATGAGTTAGCGAGAGGTGTATTAAATGCTCCCCAAATATCACGTGCGGGATTAGATGTTTCAAAAAACTTGGAATGTCCGATTAATGCAGTTAAAAGTTTCATCAAACTCCCCTTACCAGAACCTTGCTGTGAAATAATAACAGGGCATATTGATTTTAACTCTGGATGTTGAAACATATGACCTATCCATTTTTCAAAATGTGATGCTATGACTACGTCATTATTACATAATGTTAAAATATGATTTCTGAAAAATGTTAATGCTTCCGCATTTTTAGTATATGGAGTTGTTTTATTTTTAAATGGAAAAGGTTTCCACAAATTATAAATATTAGACGGACATAGCAATTCGTTAGGATATACTCCCAAATCGTCTTTGGCTTTAATGGAAGGATTATCATTTATCCATACATATACAAACGAAAGAACACCAAATCCTTTTAAATGTGAAAACGAGTCGGATAATTGTTTCGGAGTTTTTAATAATACAGTATCACCTATTTCGCAATAATAAACTGCTTTATTAATAATTTTACCGTGGGTTAATTCCCATTCAGTAAATCGTTTTTGTTTTTCAATCATTTCAATTTGATTAATCTCGTTTTTTATTTCTTTTTGTTTTTTAAGTTGTTCTTCTTTTTTATATTTTTTTTTCAAAGTATTTACTTCAGCATTGGTTAATAAATTAAACTTGAACGCTTCTTTAAAAGGTTTGTTTTTAATTTTAATAGGAAATCCCATAGTATTTGTAATAACATATTCCACTTCATCAATAATTTCAGGATATGTCAAATGTTTCTTAATCATAAATCCGTCTTGACTTGGTACTACATCATCTAATAAATTAAATCCTTTATTCATAACTAAAAAGGTTATACATTTTTCTTGAATAAATCGTTCAATTGTAGTATAAAATAATCCAGCAACACATCGTTTGCGTTCAGCGATAAGTTCATCTCCAGTTGTTTCAAAACGGTCAGGATTAGCATCAACAACATCATCTGCAATATGCGAGTTATGTAAATAAATTAAATCAATAACTTGTGGGATTTCTTGTGAGAATTGAATTAAAAATGGATGATGATTCTCACAGGTTTGAATTTCATATTTTTGAAATTGATGAGCAATATCCGCCCCATTCATCAACGCAATAATAATTTTCTTAACATTGTCATTATTAATTTTGTTATTGTAATGAAGTGTTATTTCATCCAGTAGTTGGTCGCGGTTTTCACAATAATATGATAAACATTCAAATATTTGACCGTTTTGGTTTAATACTTGATTATATATTTCGGGTTGGGCATTAAACATATCATAGTCATCATAAATATCAGTTGCTAATGAATGACGATGAGGACGATGAAATACTGCTAATCCAAGTTGTTTTTCTGGATTTTGACGCCCCCAACCGTGTTTAGGTAATGATATAGGAACTTTAAAACATTTAGTTTTTTCATCATAGGTAAATGTATATTTAATTAATTGTTCGTGTACCGATTTATATAATTTTTTTTGCGGATGGTTTTCTGTATATTTGACATCCTCGCTATTTTGTATAATGGAATATAAGCATTTCATATCAATATATTCATTTAACACGGCGTTTGCTGGATATATGGATTGCTTAAATACATTAGGGTGAAGTTTAAAGTTGCGAGTAAATGGATATGTCATATTGCTAAGTCCTATTATTATAGTATATATAGATTAGTTCTTTAAATAGATTTGAATTATAATATATTAAGTATAGATATTATAATTATATAGAAATCACCACCCCCCACAATCTCCTAAAGTATTTAATCTATTAATATAGCTAGAAATATTTTAGAAATCTTTTTCCAATAATAACATTTCAGATTTGTAGTACGAACTCTTGCAAGATTACTAGCTCTCCATTTATAGATATGAACTTTATTTTGTTGATATGAAACGGGCATTATTAGATGATATACTATACATACAATGGTTTAAGTGGTTTCTCGTGTATTATTTATTTATTAATATTGTTAAACAATATAATTCATTTTCGAGTTTTCTTATTTTTTCGTATATGATAAATTTATAAAACTCACGGCACGCTTGTTTATTAGAGCATTCGGTATTTTCGCAAAACTCGCATAAGATAATTGGTTGAGACATATAATATAATATATAGTACTATTTTAAATTAAAAAAATGATATATATTATATTATGAGTTTATTTGATTGTATATTATGCTATTTCGGCGTTATATTTTTATTATTATTCAGTGCAATTTTCACTGAAATAATAAATGATATTATTCAAAATAACAGGGGGTGATTTTATATATTTCGCACGCTTTGACTAATTGTTGGTTCGAATATGTCTCGAACAGCGGATATGTATTTGAAAAATTTAACTCTATAATTCTCATTCTTAATAATTTAATGGTTTGGTCTCTATTAATCTTCATATATATTACAAAAATATATATTATTAGATGGTTATACGCATATCTTCTAAACCCATTAATTTGAGTTCTTTAATTCGGTAATATCTTTCTCGGTTTCGGCAACTATATTCATCTTTATGTTTTAAGTAATATGTTTGTTTATATTTTGCAATCTCGTCTTGATGTTCTTTGTTATATTTTCTACAAGATTCATTCATTGTATCTTTGTTTTTTAAATAGTATGATTGGTAATATTCCATTATATACTACAATATACAACATAATACTTTTATATCAATTTTTTAAATATTTAAAAATCCCTTGGGTTCAAATATTCTAGAAAACCTGCTCTATATTTTTTGGTATTATCAAAACTTTCTATATCAACGATTAATGGGTGTAGGGGCTTGGAAGTTGCATATTGATACATATTTAATAAAGTTTCTCTATCCACCCCTAGCGAAACTTCACGTAAAATGGTTTTCAGTTCTCGGTCTCCCGAAAGACGTAGTAAAACAAGATAATTGCAATTTGCACGTATCACCTTAGGGCAGACATAATAATTTTGACATAAATAGGCAATCGAAACGTTCAACTTCCTCCCTCTTATATAAAAGGTCATTATTGCTTCTTGATGCTTACAGTTTTGCGAATCATCTATTATAACAAGCGAAGATGTCTCACGGTCAAAACTATCCAGTTTTGGGAGCGAATGAAGTCCCTCCAAAACTCGAATTTGTTCGCTTTTACTTTCAAGAAACCTGTATAATGGCTCGTCCTTGTTAGCTGTTATTATTGTGCAACTGGAAAATGTTCCTTGATTTTGACTAAATAAACTTATTAAATTAGTTATGAATAGCGTTTTTCCGCCTCCAGATGGACTTGCTACAACCATTCTAAATGGTATTTCAAAGCCGTGTAATTCCTTATTTGGATTTGGTTGTTTTATATCTTTGAATTTATCTGGCATACTTTCATAAAAGTTTTCAATAGACATATTATATATAATATATAGTATATTATTTTTTATTTAGTTAAAACTTATAAATATATACGGTAAATATATATAATGGCGTCTTATTACCCCCCAACTGAAGATATTAATGTATTTAATACCAGTTTATTTACGAATGAACCCGATGCGATATCACAAGGAAGTGCGAGTTTATTATATTTATCGAAAGTCTCGACAGATACATCAACTGCACCTCTAACAACATTTACTGGAAATACAACATTTACTAATTTACCTAATTCGTCTGCTATACCATCATCACCAAATAATCTTGTAAATAAAAACTTTGTCGATATTACATTTCAAACGATTGCTGGAATGGCGTCGTATTTAACTATAGCATCAGCATCAGCAACATATCAAACGATTGCGGGTATGGCGTCGTATTTAACTATAGCATCAGCATCAGCAACATATCAAACGATTGCGGGTATGGCGTCGTATTTAACTATAGCATCAGCATCAGCAACATATCTTACAATTGCATCAGCAAGTGCAACCTATCAAACAATTGCTGATATGGTTAATTATCTTAATACAACAGGAAATACTACACAGAGTATAAATGGAACAAAAACATTTTCAAACACGTTATATTTAAATGATGGAAGTCGTTATTATAATTCAACAAATTATACCGAGTTCGCACAAGTAGGAACACAACTTACAATAAAACCAGTAAATCTAAATGGTTCATTAGCGTTATATTCATCTGCCCCAGCAACAGGACTTCAAACGCAACAATTATTAATAAATAATGCTGGAGCAACAACAACAGTTTTAAACTCTACCAATATTTTTAGTATTAATTATAACACGTCAGCACCAACATCACTTACCGAGATTAGTTTTAGCACTACAACTGGTAATATTGGTATTGGTTCTGGATTAACAAGTGGAAGCGTTAGAATTGGAAATAGTAGTGGTTCATCAAATTGTTATATATATAATACATTAAACGCAAATGGAATGTTGGCGAATACTCCATCTGTAAATCAAAATATTTTTACTAATTTAACATCAAGCGGTGGAATAACAATAGGAAACTCATTAGCACCGATTACTATAAATAGTTTAACTAATACTATAGGCGGTTCAACAACCTTTAGTGTAATTCCAAATTGTGCTATAACTGCTACTTCGGCAAACCAGTTGGTTAATTATACAACCCTAAACTCACAGGGATTTACTACATTACCAATTATTCAAGCAAATGCGAATGCTTGGACGAATACAAATACATTCAATTCATTTTTACCGACTTCAACAATAACAGCAACCAGTGCGAACCAATTGGTTAATTACACCACCTTAACGGGTCAGTCATATACGACATTAGCATTAGTCCAATCAAATGCTAATATATGGACGAATACTAATACATTTAATACAACCCTACCAACCTCAACAATAACAGCAACCAGTGCGAACCAATTGGTTAATTACACCACCTTAACGGGTCAGTCATATACGACATTAGCATTAGTCCAATCAAATGCTAATATATG